>Ga0208624_1000040_pt1 | contig 73296 bp, 62 predicted proteins | sample Knorr_S23_td_DCM_FD_185607 | JGI IMG/M metagenome (GOLD analysis project Ga0208624, IMG submission 185607) | Marine microbial communities from Southern Atlantic Ocean transect - Knorr_S23_td_DCM_ad_71m_LV_A (SPAdes) (version 2) | ecosystem: Environmental > Aquatic > Marine > Oceanic | place... | reverse complement strand
GAATACCAAGGTTGGCAGTCACAAATCGATGATGCCGGCCAAATTCTTCCAGATGAAGGTTGTTGCCATGGAAAAGACGCCCCAGAGTGTCTTTGTGCAATTTGCCAAAGTGATAGGTTTCACCAAAGGTATCGTTGGCGAACTTCCAGTTGAGGTTCATATCGATAGTTTTCTCACCAACAAATTGGTAGTGCGACACATCTTGCATTGATAGTTCTGCGGCTAGTTTGCTTCCCATCAAAGCGTCGATGTCCAACTCGCCGTCAACATTCGGGTGCACCCACAACATGCCATTCCATTCAACTGTCGGTAGCTCGATCAAGCCGTGACAGGATTTATCGATGGCGCCAAAGTGGCCTTCATCAGGAATATTCAGCAAGTTTCCGGTATTCGCATAACTCCATGAATGGAACGGGCACATAAAAACGTTCTTTTTCCCTCGCAGCTCGTTAGCCACCTTGACCGAGCGGTGTCGGCAAGCGTTCAAGAATGCGTGGAACTGACCCGACTTGTCACGGGTCGCAAGGATCGGGATACCAAAATCGTCCATCGTGAGGTAACTGCCAGGCTCGGGTAGGTCGCCAGACAGACCGATGAGTTGAGGATGATTTCTAAAAAACGCGTCGAGCTCTTTGGCGGCCATATCCGGACAGAAGTAGTCGATGGTGGGCATCCTGAACTGGACGCCAGCATCAATGTTTCGGCCTTCTTCTACCTGTCCAAGGAGTTCCTTAAGAATCTCGACCTGCAGCGCGTGTTCCATCTTGGGCTCTTTCAACAATGGGCCATGTATTTTAATGGCGATATGGGTGGGGTCAACCGATCGAAAACCCGTTCCCACATGCACATACGTTGCACCTGACCTAGCCACAGGTGTCTAATTCCGACATCTATGAAGGAGAGGACACATGAGCGTTTTCGGCAAAGATGAGGTGGCGATTGGAAAGTTTGCCGCAAGTGTCCCGGTCCCAGAATTTGAAACAACCAGCTTCAATGCACCTAACGCACTCAGCGAAGCACGCATCGCGATCGTCACAACCGCTGCACTTCATCAGGAAGGTCGAGCCGGATTCGAGCTTGGGGACGATGACTACCATTTTGAAACGCTGCCCAGGGATGCGAGAGACCTGGCACTTGGCCACCACAGCGTCAACTTCGATCGCGGTGGTTTCGCCGCCGACATCAACGTGGTCTACCCGATTGACCGCCTCGAGGAGCTCGCCAAACAAGGCGTCATCGGCGACGTGGCAGACAACCACTACGCGTTTGCCGGTAACCAGTCGGATACCGTGTCAGAAATCCGGCTGGATTCAGGACCGCAGTGCGCAAGCAATATGCTCGCTGAGGGCGTCGATGTGGTGCTGCTGACCGGCACCTGACCGATGTGTCCGCGTACCGTGTGCACGCTGGCCCATGTCTTCGAAGCTGCTGGTCTGGCAACGGTCGTTCTCACCCCCATGAGGGAAGTTGCAGAACGCATGAACGTGCCGAGAGCACTGCACACCCGATTCCCAGTGGGCCTCTCGCTGGGGAAACCTAGGGACCATGACTTCCAACACGAGGTTCTGAGCGCCGCCTTCGATCTGCTCAACGAACCGGAAGGTCCCGTGATCACAGAATTCCCAGTTCACATCAGCCCGACCGACGGTGAGCCGTTGGTATGTCCATTACCGCCGCGACTGAACAGCGAGTTGCACCCGGCTGTCGACGAGGCGCAGGCGCTCAAGGCTGCCTATGACCGGGCGTGTCAGAAGAACCAGCGGACATCAATCGGCATGCAGATCACCGCTGCAGAAGTACCGGAAGCACTCGCAAAATTTGTCAGAATCGTCGATGGCGAAGCCTGGGATACGGTGGGAATTCCCAACGGCAGGATGTATGGCACCGTGCACGACATACGTTGCTATTACGAGGAGTTGGCCTGCGAATTGGCAGAGGGTCCCATAGGTCCATGGGCGACCGAAGCGTGGTTCTACGATCAAACCGCGGCAGGAAAGCTCATCCTCGAAGCACGTCGGGTGATGCGTGACAATGGCGTCGACCAATCGACCTGGTTTGGATTGGCGCCGGCCGGTCGGGAGTAGCCTGTTCACTCACCACTATAAAGAGGGTTCTGGGTGAATTAAGTTGATCACTGGTTGCGATCAATCGTTCGACACTGGTAGCTTCGCCACCCGTATCGCCAGACTTGTAAATCACAAGCCACAGTCCGCTAACCTAACAAATGGAGTAATCCTAATGCAGGACTTTCAAGGCAAGACTGCCTTTATTACTGGTGGTAGTACCGGTATCGGATTTGGTATGGCAACGGTCTTCGCGCGGGCGGGTATGAACGTTGTCATCACGGATATTCGTGACGAAGAACTGTCAAGAGCAGAAGGTGAACTCAAGGCTATTACCGACAATGTGCTGACGCTGAACGTCAACTCCGCCGAAACCTCAGCCGTCGAAGAGGCTGCAACGGACGTTGCCACCCGGTTCGGCCCGCTACACGTACTCTGCAACAACGCTGGTGTACCCGGTGGCGCCAAAGTACTGGAAACGCCTAATGAACGTTGGCGCAACGTTCATGAAGTCAATTTCTGGGGCCCATTGAACGGCATCAAGACCTTTCTGCCGGCGATGCTTGAGCACGGCGAGGACGCACACATTGTCAATACGTCTTCGTTCTCCGGTGTCCATGGCCACGGGAACCAGTCCTGTTACGGGACCAGCAAGTTTGCGGTTGTCGGTCTCTCTGAGTTTTTGCGCAATGATCTGGCTGGGACAAACGTTGGCGTCTCAGTTCTGTGTCCTCACGTAGTTGATACCCCCATTATCGCCGGTCTGAAATCACGGGTAAATGATGATCTCAGGAAAATCATTGACGATATGGCTGTGAACCCCGAGACCGTCGGCGAACAGGTGATGGACGCCATGCGGTCGGGCGAGTTCTACATTTTCTGTGACGGTACTCACACCCGGGAGATGCTGGAGGCACGCTGCGCCGATCTACTCGGCGCCATGGACCGGCAGTTTCCGAAAGATTAGTCTCAGGGGCGGGAGCCTCGCCAAGATCAGGAGAATCCAATGAGTGAAGCAGCAACGATCGCAGACGGTTGGTCACGACTGCACGACATGCCGGTCGGCAAATGGGAACCGGCCACTACCGTCATCGATGGTCAGTTATACGTCTTTGGTGGCTATGAGGACAACATCGCTTCGAGTAAACGCGCTGATATCTATGATCCCGCGACCGATACCTGGACTGAGATGCAGCGCCTGCCCAGCGCCATCTCACACGTAAATCTTGTGCTTGATGAGGGTGGCATCTGGTTTGCTGGCGGCATGAAAGACAAGCGTCAACCCGCTAAGGATTTCATCATTGATGAGGTCTGGCGTTACTCCATGGAACAGGATCGCTACATCGCCGCTCCGTTGTTGCCAGGTCGTCGCGCTGGTGGCGGACTGGCAAAAATCGGTGATCATCTGCATTACATCAGTGGTTTGATGGAAGATCGGGACAGTGACGCGAGTGAGCATTGGGTGCTCGACCTAAAGACCTGGGAGCACGAAGGCGACCCCGACAAAGGCTGGAGTGAAGCTGCACCGTTTCCATTGCCAAGGAACCAGTTCTCAACCGCAGTATTGAATGACGAAATCTACTGTATCGGCGGGCAATTCAACCACGACAGTCAACAACTAGATCAGCCCGATGTCGATATCTACGATCCTGTCAGCGACAGTTGGCGAAAAGGTCCGCCACTGCATTATGGGCATTCGCATTCGGAAGGCGCCACTTTTACCTATGGCGACAACATCTTCATGGTAGGTGGTCACAGCACACCGGAAGGAGGCAAGAAAGGTTTCAGCGGCGACGTACTTACGTTGCCAGCGGGCGGTGATTGGCAGCTGGTCTGTCAACTGCCGAAACCGACTTCTTCGCCTGCTGCCAGCATCATTGATGACAAACTCTATTTCGCCGGAGGCTGGAACGGCGGTATGGATGAGAACAACGTCTGGCTGATGTCACAGGAGGTTTGGGTCAGAGAAGGGATCACCGCGGAGCTGGTAGCCTGAAACACAAACTCACTGCGTAAACCACGATAGCCAACCGATTAATCCCGAGAGAACAGATCCATGAACCAAGCCGTTCCCTTCCATCCAAGTCGTATTTTTGCACATCCGGACATGACCCTGCCCCGCGTCATGGTGTCACCAGCCCGATACATCCAGGGACCCGGCGTGCTTAAGAAGACTGGAAGTTATGTCGCGCTAATGGATTCAAAATGTTTCGGCATCCTGGCGTCCGAACGCAGCCAGCACGCCGAAACAGCACAAGTCGTCGAAAGTCTGGAAGCATCTGGCTATACCGCCGTTGCTACAACATTTAGAGGTGAATGTTCGCTTGAGGAAATTGAACACCAGGCGAAAATCCTTTCGAACCAGGCAGTCGATGCACTGATCGCCGTTGGCGGTGGCAAATGCGTAGATGCCGGCAAGTGCATCGCAGAACGGCTCAATGTCCCCATAGTTGTCATTCCTTCACTCGCGTCTAACGATGCACCAACATCCGCGGTCGCAGTGCTCTATTCCACTGAAGGCGTATTTACCGGCGCCGAGTTTTTCCCCCAGAACCCTGCCCTCGTGATAGTCGATACGGAGATCATCGCGCAGTCGTCTCCTCGCTATCTCGCCGCGGGTATCGGCGATGCCATGGCCACATGGTACGAAGCGCGTGTTTGTATCAATAATCCGAACGGACGCTCAACCGTAGGGGCCCGACCGACACTGGCAGCAACAGCCATTTCCGAGATTTGTGCGCGGACGCTCATGTCAGAAGGTGTTGAGGCGCTGCGAGCGGTTAGTGACGGTAAAATCACACCCGCCCTTGAGAATGTCGTCGAAGCGAACACCCTGCTGAGCGGCATCGGTTTCGAGAGTGGAGGTCTCGCCGTCGCACACGCTGTCGCAAACAACCTGACTATGGTGCCGCGTGTCCATGACCAATACCTGCACGGCGAGATGGTCGCATTGGGCACCATGATTCAATTGGTGATGGAAGATGGGAAAGAGGCCGAGAAAGTTGCGCGTTTCTTTGCAAATGTTGGTTTACCGATGTGCCTGGCACAGGTATCGATGTCCATCGAAGATCCTGAGATCGATGCACTACTGGATCAAGTACTAGGCAATCCATCAGTGCGCAATATGCCATTCGATGTGACCCGCGAAGGCTTGGTCAAAGCACTCTCTACTATGGATCAACTCGGCACGTCGGTCATCGAAGAGCTGGGGGACGGTCCCTACAAGGCGCTACACCAGTAATACGATTACCAGCAACTTATCAATCAACAGGAAGAGGATTTCATGAAAATCACCGACGTCACAGTGACACTATGGGAGTGGAAGGACATCCCACCGATTCAATACACACGTGCCGCGACGGCAACGGGAACTCGTACGGTTCAAATGGGATTACTTAAGATTCACACAGACGAAGGTATTGAGGGGATCTCTTTTCTCGGCTCGTCATTCGGGACAGCTGCTCAGGATGGACCTTTTGTCGTGAAGTCCGTAAAGCCAACACTGGTTGGTCAAGACCCGTTCGAGCGCGAACGTATCTGGCAATCGAACATGCAACGATTGCGCTACAAGCTGAACATCGTTTGCGCCGTCGACGTCGCTTTGTGGGACCTCGCCGGGAAAGCAGCGAATCTGCCGGTCCACAAGCTCCTCGGTTCATTCCGTAACAAGGTACCAGCCTACGCAAGTTCTGCTGTACTGCCGGCGCCGGAGGACTATGCTGAAGAAGCTGTGAGGTACAGGGACAACGGCTGGGCGGCTTACAAAATCCACCCGCCCGGGGTCGCTGAGGAAGACATCAAGATCTGTGAGGCCGTACGAAAGGCAGTCGGTGACGACTACCGCATCATGCTCGACTCAACGTGGGCCTATGACTATCCGGATGCAGTACGTGTCGGATACGCGGTACAGGAAATGGGATTCTACTGGTACGAGGATCCGCTCGCAGACGACGACATCTACGCCTACAAGAAATTGAAGAACGCCCTGCATATTCCGATCATGGCCACGGAACTGCCTGTGGCCGGACCCAGGTCCTATGCGCCCTGGGTGATGGAACAGGCCACCGACTATCTGCGCGGCGACGTCTGGTTGAAGGGTGGTATCACCTCCTGCATGAAGACCGCACACGTGGCGGAGACATTCCAGATGAACTATGAGGTTCATCACGGCAGTAATTCGGTCAATAACATCGCCAATTTGCATATGATCATGGCGATGAAGAACTGTCAGTTCCTCGAAGTCCTACTGCCGGATGATTTGCAGAAGCATGCGGTGCTAAATGAAATCGAGCTCGACAAGGACGGTTGCGCCCATGCGTATAATGACCCCGGTCTCGGTGTGCAACTGGACTACGACCTGATCGAGCGCAACAAGGTGGCCGATCTGTCATAAGCAGCGATGTCATCATGAGGGAGCACGTGCGGATATGAAGATCTCCAGCCGTCAGTTGGCCACGGTTAAGACACAGTGCTTCTCATTGCTGGAGATCCATTCCTCGCTTCGCTCGCCAGGAAAACAATACCGCGTAATTCTGAGGTCATGAACGCGACCGAAAAGACCTCCGGCTTTCAATCTACTGCGGTGTAGTTACTTCGCTATGCCATCCAAAGCTTGCGATGAGTCGCGTCTGGATCCTTCGCAACCTGACTGACCTGATCCAACAACATCACTGAACGATCGTCCGTGTCATACGCTGGCCAGCGCGGTAGACCCGCGCCGTTTGGATCACCTGTGTGCGCAAAGTGGGTCAGCGTCGCCGACCAGGCTTCCGCGAGGTCACGCACGCCGCGCGCATTGGCATCGTGCATCGTCATCACGCAGCAATCGTCATCGGCAAATGTGTTGAACGTGAACGCCATCTCACAAGCATGGGGGGTCTGCATCAACTTGCCTCTGAATGGTATGGTCGTATCCAGGTCAAAACGGTACATCCAGCAACCAGCTCGACCTGCCAGCTCCGCGACCTCAACCGCGGTTTTCCTGAAGTGGTCACTCGAGATGATCTCCATCCACGTTTTTGAATTACTGTCTGGATATGATGCTTTGATCCCCAACACGTAGTTCGACGCATCCCGATCCCCAATCACACCACGTGCAGACCCAGCCAGCGACTTTTCATAACGTGCCATATCCTCGTCCGGTGAATCCGGCGGGGTAAACAATGTCCCCTCCGTTCGATTGGTTCCAATGATCATCGGAACACCACGCAAGTTGGGATCGGCAAACGCGTCCATAAATGATCGAGTGATCACCTCACCATCAACCTCATAGCCAGCCGGTAGACCCGCATCCTGTAACGAAAACGCAGGAAGACGCCGCAGTGCCACCAATAAATCAGCATGTTTTACGCCCAGCTTCTCAGCCATCAGCCCCGTCTTGTCTCCCGGTCGTGCCTCCGCACCTGCCGGACTGTTAGCAATAGCCTTATGATATAGACCCATTGCAGATGGCGTACCCATTAGCGAAAGGATCGCCTTACCACCGGCAGACTCACCGAACACGGTCACGTTGTCAGGATTGCCCCCATAGTCCGCAATGTTGTCTCTCACCCATTCGAGTGCGAGCACGATGTCACGAATGCCATTGGATGCGGACCCCTTGAACATGTCCCCCAACGGTTCGAGATTCAGGAAACCAAATGCACCGAGGCGGTAGTTGATGGTAACCACGACTACGTTACCCTCACGCGCAAGGACACGACCATCGTATTCGTTAGCGCCCCCCCCAGTGAAACCACCACCATGAACCCATACCATCACAGGTCGGCCCGCACCATCGGCAGCCGGTGTGTAGACATTAAGAAAAAGACAATCCTCACTGCGTTTACCCGGTGTGGCTTGATCCATTGTGCCGTTTTTTTTGGACTGCATCGCTCGATTGGGCCACCGTGTGCCGTCATGCACGCCAGACCAAGGCGTTGCAGCAAGCGGAGGCATGAACCGCAGGTCATCTACCGGCGGCTCACCAAAACGAATGCCCAGGTATGCGGTGCCACCGTTCACAGGAAGTCCTTCGATTTGCCCCTGTCTTGTTTTTGTCAACACGTCGCCGCGTCCTTCAGACTCTGAGAAAATAGACAATAGATCGATGCCTTCCGGGCCACAACCTTTAGAGGCACAATGTTCGCGTCGCGATGTACCCACAACATGGAGACCAGCATGAGAATTGGTGTTTCACTACCCGTTCGAGAAATGCTTAATGACCTAGGCGCCATCAAAGCGTTCGCCCAGGCAGCCGAGGATCTCGGTCTGACACACCTGCGTGTACCAGAGCAAATCATTCGTCCGGGCGGCCACCTACATGAGGCCTTTATGATTCTGGCCTACATTGCCGCGGTGACAGAAAAGATAGAACTCGTTCCTTCAGTCATAATGTTGCCGTTGAGACAGAGTGCGCTAGTCGCTAAACAGGCCGCTGAACTCGATATTATGACCGGAGGAAGAACGCGCCTCGGTGTGGGCGTCGGTGGCAGCAAAGAAGAGTATGAGGCGATGGGGGTGGACTTCCACACTCGTGGCCGACGTTGCAGTGAACAGATGAAACTGTTGAAGAGGCTTTGGACCAATGAGTCCGTCACCTTCGATGGGGAGTTTGATCAGATTTCCGGTGTGGGTATCAACCCATTGCCAATTCAACGCCCCATACCCATGTGGATCGGCTCGGGTTCCATGCCACCAGAACCGATTATCAGACGGATCGCACAACACGCTCACGGCTGGTTTGTCATGTCCTCCCCCGAGGAATACCCAGAGGTTGTCAGACGCATCGTCTCAGCTTGCGAGAAGATCGGTCGCGATCCCAATGAAATTGGTACGGAGGCGGGCGTCGCCGTCGTCGGCGCTCGGGAGGCCGAGTGGCGCGATCGCGTTCAAAATTGGCACGACAACGGTCTAACCCATCTTTGCCTGCGCACACTGGGCGGCGGACTTGCGGTAGATCAGCACATCGAAAAGCTACAAAGTGCGGTCACGGACCTGCCTGTCGAGAACGAAGCTATCGAATGACACGCGTATTCTGGTTCGATGGCACTCTTGTACTATTGGCAGATACCAACGTGACGAGAAAGTTCGACAAACCAGGGTGTGAAACGCGAAGGTGTTGACCTCAGCTGTTCACAGAGATCGGTGACATCGATATATCGCCAGTCTGCAACTTCGACGGGGTCGAGGTTTACCTCGCCGTTGACTTCGCCCCGATAACATTGTGTAAATTCACAGTTCTTGAGGTTCTGTTCAGGCAAGACCAGTTGGTGAGTTGTTGGTGAGCCCAGCGGCGAAAGCTTATTACATCGCAGACTCAGTTCCTCCTGGATACCTCGATGAGCCGCATCCAAGTAGCTCTCACCTGACTGTAGGTGTTCGGCAACGCTCAGGTCCCACTTCAAAGGACAAACATCCTTCGCAAGCGCCCGTTGCTGAATCAGCAGATCCCCTTCTGAATTGAACAGGAATACGTTCACCGCACGATGCCATGCGCCAGAACGATGCACCTGGTCGCGAGGCATCTTATCCAACCGCCTACCAACCTTATCGTATATGTCAAACAACTCCGTCACGGCGCAGCTGCCGATCCTGAGCTAACGACCCAGCGCCTTCGCAAGCGACTGAATATGATCGATACGCGTACCGCAGCAACCACCAAGTATTTGTGCACCACCATCCCGGAATTCAAGCAGGTGATTTGCAAATACGTCCGGTTTTTCCGCGTGTTCATACAGCGATTCCGGATACACCATCATGGGGCCTGACCAAGTCTTGCGCACCGTTTCGATACCGACACCAACAGCTGCCATGCGACTGTGCATGATGCCCATAACCTGAGGATTGAAGGATTGCATCGCGTGCACAACGGGTTCGAATGGTCTCGGTCCGTGGTCTTCATGGGTTTCCGCCAGTTTTTCCGGTGGTTCTTCCAGGTTCATATGCCAAGCCGCCGCGCTGCCATCAGGGAACAAAGAACAACTCATCCCAATCCAAACAGGTAGTCCTACCGTTGACGCAGCTTCCGCCAGTCGGCTCGCATTATCCACATCCGACATCATCTCAAGCACGATCAGATCTGCACCTGCTTCTGCGAGCGCTTCGGCTTGTTCTCGATAGTTTGCAGATTGCTGATTGGGCGACGGGACATAGGTTTCATCAGTACTGAAGGTACCCGGTATCCAGGCCATGGTGTTAGACATCGAACCCGCCACCGCAATCGGGCGATCCGGACTCACTTCATCGATAGCTTCACACACTAGTTCCACAGCACGTTTGGTAATGTCAGACGCATCATCGCCTTTGCCCACCGAATCAAGGACGTGTCGACAATTAGCGAAGGTATTGGCTGTGACGATGTCTGATCCGGCTCGCAAGTATTCCGCGTGAACGTGACGCACGACGTCAGGATGCGTTTCTGTGGCAAGACCGCACCAGGCGGCGCTGTCCATCTTGCCGCCAAAACGCTCAACTTCCGCTCCGACCGCACCGTCCAGAAGCAGCGTCTCACCGCTATTCAATTTGTCGTCAAGAATCACGTGCCCTGCCTGTTTTATTAGTTTTCTCTTAGTACTCCAACTTCACACCGTTGAAGTCGAACTGCGGCACTTTGCCCTGTTCTGCCGCAACAATGTCCTGCATACCTTCCCACTCTTCCCACATATGTGTAAGTGCGTAACGCGAACGTGCAAAGGGATCGTTACCCTCATCGTACTCAAGCCACTCGCCCTGCTGTCCACGATCCGGATGGTCCGTGATTCCACTTACAACCTTATCTGGCTGGCGCGACTTGTTGCGAATCCGGTAGATCATATTCTTGCGTGATTCAGTACCGTTTTCGTTACGCGTCCCGGTATGCGGCATCTGATATATCGTAATGCACGCGTCTCCCGGCTCCATCAGGATCTGTGTCGGGCGCGCCCAGGGTCGACCATCAGGGGTTCGATCTGGTGACTCCGGGTTCATTTCAATCATCTTCTGCTGAACGCCATCGGGTAGCAGATTGAATCCAGCGCGGTTCGGTGCATGGATATTGAAACGAGGCCATCCCGGTCCTTCAGGACCAACAATACCGCCCTGCTCATCCTGCCAGCGGTAGTACTGCTCGAGGACATCGTGGCCACCAGGTACGACAGCGGTTTGTCCACAGCCTTCTTCTCTCTGGTCGTTCAGGGGCACGATGGCAAAGGCCGTGCAGCTGCCAACAGATAGCGTCATATCGCGATCCTGAAACAACGGCACCATATTGCTACCAATGACATCTGCACTACGTCCAATATCACCTTTCGGCCCCCTCGCTATCATCTGCCGATACACGTCTTCCTCAGTACCCTGCATTTCTTCCTGCGGTGCACCCAGGCTGAACAGGCCTTCTGCGTGAAGACCATAACTGTAATAAGGAACCTCATGATCCTTGTAGCCATAAGCGTGAAAGTGGCTGCTTGCCTGGCTCTTTTTGATGATCCCTACCTGGCACAGAGACGGTGGATCGAACTCACCCATCATTTCATTCAGGATCGGCGTCACATAGGACTTGTTAACGAGATCAGTGATTTCATTCGCCGCCATCAGGTTCTCACCCTTTTCTGCGTTCTTGATACGACTCTGTGCCTCGTCAACCAGTTTATCCGGAACCACTCCCTTCAGAATAATATAGCCGCGATGAAAGAACTCCTGACGCTGTTCATCTGTGACGTACATTCGAATCTCGATTCTCCTCTGATCTCCAAATTGTAGCCGAAAATGGAGCAACGTCGCATTCTGACCGGTGCCAATCGGATCGGACTGACATCGGTAGATGTCATCCATACCCAAAGTTCATCGGGATGGTTGTATCAGAGGCCCTGAGGTACCATGGCGCCTCCTCGCTATCCGAGACCTTTGTGAATAGGGTACAAAAAACGACCATACTGATCGGTTGCCTGCTACCACTATGGGTATTTGGCGACTCCGGTATTGATTATCAGCATGCCTATGGGTTTCTGGCTGAGCCCCGTTATGGCAAGAACTTCAGGCATTTCGACTTTGTTAATCCAGAAGCACCAAAAGGCGGCCGTATCCGGGTGCCACAGATGGGTAATTGGGACAGCTTCAATCCCGTATCTGAAAAAGGGCGTCTGGGAGCAGGGCTGGGTTTCTGGTCTCGAGACACCAACCTCTTGTGGGATTCACTACTGGTACCTGCACTTGATGAACCAGCGACACACTACGGATTACTGGCTGAGGGTATCGCGGTCGCAGATGACCAATCCTGGGTTGCTTTCAAATTGCGAGACGGAACCTACTGGCACGACGGTGAACCAATTACGGTCGATGACGTGCTCTTTAGCTATGAGTCCTACCAGGAACATGGTTCTCCCGCGGTAAAAACGTCTTTCGAACCTTTCATCATCGAACGGATCAACGACCGTGAATTCCGTTTCCTCGTACCGCCGGAACATCGTGATAACCCCACCATCCCCATACAACTCGGCGGCATTCTTGTCATGCCCAAACACTATTGGGCAGACAAGGACATCTCAAAGACGACAGTCGAACCACCCCTCGGTTCAGGTCCATACCGAATTAGCAAATTCTCTGTTGGCCGTTGGCTTGAATTCGAGCGTGTCGAAAACTACTGGGCTCGCAATCTGGCCGTCTCGATCGGCCGCTACAATTTTGATCGCGTGAAGTACGACTACTTTCGAGATGACCAGGTACAGACCGAAGCTCTAAAAGGCAACGTCGTTGATGTGCATATCGAAAACGTGCCCCGAACATGGTTTGAGTCGTACGACATGCCAGCCGTCAACGAAGGTTACGTCAAAAAGGTCGAATACAAGCTCGGTAAACCAGCGGGACTCTGGTGGCCTATCTTCTGGAACCTGGACCAGCGTCGCTTTCAGGATATCCGGGTCCGAAAGGCTGTCTGGCTACTATCAGACATGGTGTGGGGCAATCAACGTTCCTATGGGTTCTGGGGGATCGCGCAGAGCTTCTTCCACGACTCAGAATTTGCTGCTCTCGGAATGCCCAATGAAGCAGAGCTCAGACTATTGGAACCGCTCCGCGGCCAGATCCCAGACACGGTCTTTAACGAAACCTTCAAACTGCAGCCAAACCGAGGCGGTGGCTGGGCGCGTGAAAACATCTTGGAAGCGGATCGCTTGCTGAAAGAAGCCGGTTGGATTGTGGTCGACGGCGAACGTGTCCATGAAGAAACAGGCGAACCGTTCAACATCAAATTCATCGCGGTATCACCTGCGCTGGGCAGCTCTTTTATTCCGCTAACCCGTCTGCTGAAAAGATTGGGGATTACTTCCAGCATCAAGTCTCCCGAAATCTCCAACTGGCTCTACCGAAATCAATCCGGTGATTTCGATGCCAGTTCGATCTGGTTTCTACCAGACAATACGCCAACACTTCAAATCAGGAATACGTTCCACAGCTCAGAAGCCGGCAAAGCGTACGGATCGAACTGGTCGAACCTGCGAGATCCCGCGGTGGACGCACTAATTGATGCTATCGGTACCGCCACGACCTGGGAAGACTACGTGACGGCCATCCGTGCGTTCGACCGCGTCATGCTGCATAACTACTACTGGATTCCATCCATGTCGAAGACGATTGAGGCTGTCGCCTACTGGGACAACTATGGCGTCCCTGAATATGACCGACTGCTTCGTCTGGCCCATGTCGATACGTGGTGGTGGGACGACGACAAAGCAAAAGCCGTACGAAAATTCACCGGAGACGCCAACTAGTGGGCGCGTATATCACCAAACGTCTACTCCTGATTTTCCCGACCCTGTTCGGCATCATGCTGATCAATTTCATCATCATTCAGTTCGCACCTGGTGGCCCCGTCGAACAGGCGTTGGCTCAAGCGACCGGTATGGGCGGATTTTCTACCACCGCCAATGTGAGCTCCGCGCAGTCCATGGGACCAGCGAACGACAGTGGTGGGTATTCCGGCGCCTCTGGATTGGACCCTGAGATTGTTGAAGAACTGAAGAAGCAGTTCGGCTTCGACAAGCCTGCACATGTCCGTTTTCTGCTCATGATGAAAAACTATTTAATGCTGGACTTCGGTACCAGTTACTTCCAGGATCGGGAGGTCGTTGATCTAGTACTGGAGCGCTTACCGGTTTCGATGTCACTCGGGTTGTGGTCCCTTTTCCTAATTTACATGATTTCGATTCCGCTGGGTGTCGCTAAAGCGGTTAGAGACGGACAGCAATTCGATATCTGGACCAGTGTGATTGTGTTCACGGCCTATGCGATCCCCGGATTCCTGTTTGCGATCATATTGATTGTATTTTTTGCAGGTGGCTCCTACCTCGACTGGTTCCCACTACGTGGACTAGTCTCCGAAGAGTTCGACAACCTCTCTTTCTTTGCACAGGTGAAGGACTATCTCTGGCACCTAGCCCTGCCGCTGACTGCTTTGACCATTGGTGGCTTCGCAACGCTCACCATGCTCACAAAAAACAGTTTTCTTGAAGAATTAAACAAGCAGTTTGTCCTTTCTGCCCGAGCCAAAGGCCTTTCCGAGCGTCGAGTGCTGTACGGCCACGTGTTCCGAAACGCGATGTTGATTGTTATCGCAGGTTTTCCCGCTGCTTTTGTTGGGATACTGTTTACCGGGGCTCTGCTGATTGAGGTCATCTTCTCTCTCGATGGTATAGGGCTTCTGGGTTACGAAGCGGTCATCAAGCGTGACTACCCGATTCTGTTCGGCACGATGTTCAGCTTTACACTAATTGGCCTGTTCATGCAGTTAATCGGCGATATTACCTACACGCTGGTCGATCCCCGCATCGATTTCGAGACGAGGGGGCACTAGTGGGATTATCCCCCGTCAATCAACGGCGACTGGCGAACTTCAAAGCCAACAAACGCGGGTACTACTCCTGCTACATCTTCGCTGTGTTGTTTACGATCTCTCTGTTCGCCGAGTTCATCGCCAACGAAAAGCCCATCATCATGTCGCTGGACGGAGATCTGTATTTTCCCGTCTGGTTTACCTACACCGAAGAAGAATTGGGCGGTGTCCTGGAAACGGAGGCCTACTATCTCGATCCGTTTATGATCGAAAAAATTGAACAGCGGGGCTGGGCAATCTGGCCTCCTATCCGCTTCAGTTACAACACTATTGATTGGGACCTGGAACCGCCTTACCCCCACCCGCCGAACGATGAGCATCTGCTGGGCACGGATGGTGGCAGTACCGATGTTCTCGCCAAATTAATCTATGCCTTCAGACTGTCCGTTGTGTTTGGCATCTCGCTGACGATCATGTCTTCCACTATTGGGATTATGGTCGGTGCAATGCAGGGTTATTTTGGCGGTCGCATTGATCTGATCGGACAGCGCGTCGTGGAAGTCTGGACGGGATTGCCTGTGCTATTTCTGCTGATCATCCTCGCCAGCGTCGTAGAACCAAATTTTTTCTGGCTCCTTGGCATTCTGGCAGCGTTCAGTTGGATGGCACTGGTCGCAGTTGTGCGCGCGGAATTTCTACGAGCGAGAAATTTCGAGTTCGTACGCGCGGCACGAAGCCTCGGCGTCAGTGATCGGATCATCATGGTCCGTCACGTATTGCCGAACGCCATGGTGGCGACGTTGACCTATCTACCGTTTATCCTGAATGCCTCAATCACAACCCTGACATCCCTCGACTTTCTGGGCTTTGGTCTTCCACTGGACTCCCCTTCGTTTGGTCGCCTGCTTTCGTCCGCCAAGTCCAACCTTCATGCGCCATGGATCGGAATTTCCACATTCCTGACCCTAGCAACCATGTTGATACTACTCATTTTCATTGGCGAAGCCGTTCGTGATGCGCTGGATCCGCGCAAGGCAATCGCATCCAGTGAACCTGAAACGCCCCGCACGGATACCAGCCTCCCCACAACAGCCTGAGATTGGGGCCAAAGTAACAGCTCTCTCTAGGGCCATAAATCTCATTTAGGTAATGGGGTATTTCTAGTCTGACTCCGACATTCGCCACCTGAGACTATGGCCAACCTCAGCGATCTCAACATTGATCTCTGCAACTATCGTCTCCGCCTGACTGGAATCAACCAGAGACAAGACGGACTCTCGCTCTGTGTTCATTCGCACCATTCGTTGCGACACCTGATCGGGCCGGTGACTGAAATGCACAATCAGCAGATCAGACACGAAGTAGACCAGAGTCTCTTCATCATGCTCGAAATGATAGCCGTTGCGTGTTGGCTCAAGGAGAAGCTCTCTGCGATCCGCTCGCAGAGAGTGGCGTAAGCTTCATCACTGGGCCTTGCCATATCGAGACAGATGTGAGCGCCTTGAACCGCCAAAAATGCGATCGACGCACCCTGTTCTAGATCGTTCATAGCTTCGACGGGGAATAGAGGTGGGATAATGATCTAACGTCAATCTCCATGTCATCAAACGTTAAAGCCTTGAGGTTTTGCCCTTCGATTTCAGCACTCTCAGAGTATTCTTATTGTTTCTCGGCGATAGCTCGAGGGGCCTCTCCGGGCATGTTCAAGAACACATTGATAATACGTGGCGCTACATCAGGTCCCTAACCCATATAGCGCGCGACCTCCAACGAGCTGTTATAGATGTCGGCGGCGTAACCATGCCAGTCGGATAGGACCGCAGGGAATTGACCAGCTTTGATTCGATAACGTTCAGCTCGCGCCTGGCAGGCAGTCTTTAGAGATTTTTCAGGTCTCTCTTGGACCATTAATTCACCGAAGAGGGTTTCAGGCTGCGGTCAGGCGGCACCGACACGAGAGCATTCGCGTGTACTCGTCCATTTCAAAGGTGGTGAGGGTATTGGCCAACGTGGGGAGACAACCAGGGGCACTGCGTAGTAAAAACCGCGAAAGTCCTCGACACCTTAACCAACCACTTCTCCCGTAACTATGCTAACAATTTAACTAAGCTGCCTACATAAATTTGTCGGTAGATCCATCTAAACTAATGCCAGGACGCTTGCGAAGCTAGCTTATGCTTTCTCGATACGGACCTGCACAACATCAGTGATCCCACGCTGAAATCCCGTTATGCAATAGCACAAGTAGTAGTTCCACATTCGGCGAAAACGTTCGTCGAATCCCAACGGCCGGATCTCGTCCCATTGGCGGTTAAACCGCTCCCGCCATATGTTCAACGTTCGGGCGTAATCGTCGCCGAACCGAAAAACCTGGGTCAATTTCATTCCGTGGCGGTCCATCAGTTCATGAAGATGAGTCACAGTGGGCAACATGCCACCAGGAAAGATATAACGCTGAATGAAGTCAGGGTTACGGGAGTAATTTTCGAAGCCGGGCTCATCCATCGTAATAATCTGCATCCCGGCAACACCTCCCGGGGCGAGCAAACGATTCAGATTGGCTGCGAACGTATCCCAGTACTCCATGCCAACGGCTTCAAACATTTCAATAGACAGCACACGATCATAGGAACCTGTCTCGTCTCGGTAGTCCTGCAACATCGGTGAGACGCCCGGGCGATCAGAGAGACGTTGCGCAGCATAATCCACTTGCTCTTTGGAGATCGAGATACCTTTGGCGGAACATCCTTCGTCGGATAGCACTTCAAGTAAGCCACCCCAACCGCACCCAATTTCAAGCACGTCATGACCAGAATTCACATCAGTGAGTTCGCAGAGATGCTCGTATTTTCGTCGTTGAGCTACTTCCAGGGCTTCATCCGTGGACTCAAAGAGAGCGGCCGAATAACTCATCGACGGATCCAACCACTGTTTGTAGAACTCATTGCCCAGATCGTAGTGATAGGCAATATTTCGGCGGCTTCCACGCTTCGAATTTCTGTTAAGCCGATGTTTCATCACATCAAGTAAACGCTGCCAGGCTGAACCACGCAACTTGTGTGGTCTTGCCGCCACATTGTCGCCAAGGAAATCCAGCAGAGATTGCAGGGATTCAGTATCCCAATCTCCTGCCATGAACCCTTCGGCAAATCCCAGAGGTCCTCGACTGAGTACTCGTGTGACAGCCCGCCAGTTATTCAACGTTATTTGCGCGGGATGATCACAAGGGGCACCGACGACTACGTGTTGACCACCCGGCAAGCGGATTTGAAGATGCCCCAGAATACTTCTTTGATCCGGAAGTACAGTTGAGAGAAATTTCTCTAGCAGAGATTGTTTTTCACAGTGTTCTGGCAGTCTAAGTAGTAGCGGACGATCAATTTCAGACATGACGAACATCCCTTGTCTTAGTCGATTGTTGTTTGCGGGGATGAGGTACAAGGGGCACGCCCTTGCACCAAAGTTTGAGTGCTTCCCAATGAATGGCGGCACTAATGCCCACTGTCGCTAATGGCGCTGTCAGTAGCGTGCGCCAGAGGGTTCCTCGGGACATAGGCTGTCGCTCACCCTGAAAGCCCGCGAACAGTTGATGCCCCGTCTCCTCGATAAACTGGATACCTATACGGACAGCCTCTGTCGGTGATGTGACCCGGAAGCGATATCTGCCTCGCATGGTAAAGAAGGGAGACACATGAAGTCGCTTCTCGTCTTCGTGTTCCGCCACCGATCCATCTTCACACCGATGTACATAGCAGTGCGATTCTCCGAACGTACTATGCACTTCGTAAACTACTGCGACAAGTACCTCATCCGCGTCATAGCAATAGACGATGGAAATTGGGTTAAACACGTATCCAAAGAATCGTGGCATTGCCAGCACGCGGAATCTGGTCGCCGTCACACCCTCTGCAATGAGTTTGGCGGTCAGCCAGTCACGAAACGATGACCCATCCCTCGCACCATGGTCCGAGTCGTAAAAGCTCACGAGTGCGGACCGATTGACGTTAAACAGATGCCCAAATCGCAAGCTCTCTGTTTCGTCAAGATCGACTAGGAACCAGGGCAGCGAATAACGAAAACGATGTCTGACCGGACCTCTTCGCGTGTGCACCACGGTTCCTGGATACAGCGCAGACTTCATGCAGCGTGGACCAGGTCGGGTGAGACAACGATACGGGAATTCGGGTCTGGCAATACCCACGGTCGGGCTTTCCCGCTGATCGCTTCTGCTACCGCCAGTCCTGATTGCAGTCCATCTTCATGGAATCCGTCACCGAAATAAGCACCACAGAACCAAGTTGACTGAAGGCCCTGCAGATGCCAGAGAGACTGGCGATGGTGCGCTGTGTCGCGATTTAACAATGGATGGCTGTATTCGAACTCTGCAAGTACTTGCTCTGGCTCTCGCCCTGGATTCAGGGTCAGGAATAAAGGCTCGTCGGTCGGGAGTGGTTGGAGGGAGTTCATCCAATAGGTCACGCACAAACGATCATCCAGTTCAATGTAGTTCCAGCTCGCCCAGGCGGAACGTGTCCTAGGCATCAGGGTCTTGTCGGTATGTAGATACGCTCGACTTACCGTGTAGTCAAAGTGGCTCAACAGATCAGTTTCTTGGCCTGTCGGATCTGACAATAGCGTCCTCGTCGTGTCTGCATGCGTAGCCATCACTAGCTCGTCGAACTGGCGCGTACCTTTGCCATCCGTAATCTCGATTTGTCCATTCTTCCGCTTGATGTCCCGAATTCCAACCCCCGTTTCCAGATTAATCCTTGGCTGCGCAAGAAGCTTCTTTACATATTGCTTCGACCCACCGACGACCGTCCGCCAGACAGGTCGGTCTCTGAGCTGAAGCAGACCGTGGTTACTGAAAAACCTGACGAAGGACTGCGCCTGCATTTCGCCGACTTCGTCAGCTTCGGTGGACCAGATCGCTGCTGCCATCGGCAATATGTGATCGTGGACAAACGTGTCGCCGTAGCCTTCCCGAGCCAGTAGATCATTCAGCGTTTCTGTGGGAAGAATATCAAGCGCGGTGACGGTCCGATAAAAGCGACGGATATCCAGCAACATCCGCCAGAAATCGGGCCTGAAGAGATTACGCTTCTGAGCGAACAAACCTCCCAACCCGCGCCCAGCGTACTCGACACCAGTGGCGGATCTGACAGAAAATGACATGACTGTTTTCGTCGTCTCAACCCCCAGATGGTCGAAGAGCGCGATCAGGTTGGGATAGGTCGCTTCGTTGTAGACGATAAAGCCAGTATCGACGTCGATCGTCGCCCCTCCGGGCAATGTGGTTGTGACAGTGTTGGAATGACCCCCCGGGCGGTTATCAAGCTCCAGAATCGTAACCTCATGGCCATGCTTCGCCAGGAGCCAGGCAGCGCTCAACCCAGAAACGCCGCTGCCCACGACAGCGACAAATGATTTTTTGCGTGCCCGGGTACTCTCACTCATCGTATTTACTTAAAACCAAGTCAACCTAGTGTATACGATGAAAAACAACAAATGGATGCCTACCTCGAAGCGAGGTCTGCACTATTATTGTGCAATCTTGCATAAAATCCACTTTAAATGAATGACAATTTGGTGATCTAAAGCGACGAACACCGCGTAACTAGTCCTAAAGAGCCTTTGGCACCTACGATGGTTAGCACAGCACCTGTGAATCCACAAACTGATATTGAGAACGAGACCGCTCTTCTACTCGCCGTCGGCCGCGAAAAAAGCCGCAAAGCCTATGCTGAGCTATACGAAATCATGATTCCCCGAATGCGCGGATTCCTTGCCCGACAGGGCCGCGCGAGTGACGAATGTGACAACGTATCGCAGGACACCATGCTATCCGTTTGGCGAAAAGCAGAAATGTTCAACCCGGAAAAATCCTCCGCGCGAACATGGATGTTTGCCATCATGCGCAACCGACTAATAGATGTTCAGCGTGCCCAGGCTAGAGACCTAGCTGGGCGCGACCGATACCGCCACACCAGTGGGATCGAAGAATCGAGCGATGGCGGGCTCGACAGCGCCTCGAACCAGTCTCGCTTAACGCAACTGTTGAGTGGACTATCGGAGGACCATGCAAAAGTCCTGGTCATGAGTTACATCGAAGGCAAATCACACCGCGAAATCTGTGAGGAGTTAGAGCTCCCACTGGGCACCGTCAAGTCCAGAATTCGAATCGCGCTGGGGCACATCCAGAACAATTTACAGACAGAAGAACAGGCGCATTGAGCAACGCTCAGTGAGTGTCTAAAGAAAAGAGACTGATCATGAACGTCAATAAACATCCTGATCCAGCCTGGTGGGTAAGTTATTCAGCAGGCACCCTATCGGCACCGTTTACCGCCGTGCTGCAGGCACACCTTGCGGTATGCCCAGCTTGTCGGAAGCAATTGCAGATGGCAGACAATGTCGGTGCCGCACTCATGGCTGCATCAGCGCACGCAGAAGAATTGGCGATGGCCGATGATCTACCACCATCAGAGATTGGCCACCAGACCGATGAGCCGGTGGAGTGGGCGAGAAACAACGTGCTTGATACTAGTGAATTTACCGACAGGTACATCGGTATGCACCTTGATGGGTTGGATTGGATTCGCGCTGGCCGCGGACTGCGAGTCTGCCGCCTTGGCGACGCAGGATCGCACTCAATGTGGGTCATTCGAGCCGAGCCCAATACCGTATTGCCCGAACACAGTCATAACGGTAGCGAGCTGACTCTCGTGGTGAAAGGTTCTTATTTCTGTGAGGACCGCATCTACGGTGTCGGAGAAATTGAAGACGCTGATGAAGGCACCCTCCACCAACCCGTCGTTACATCCGGTGAAGAGTGCATCTGCATTGCTGCGGTCGAAGGGCCCTTGCGATTCAAACAGTGGGTCCCCCGACTCACACAGCGTTTCGTCGGTATCTGATGGAACTGCGCACCGCGGCTCTTTTATATGTACCGTTATGTGCACTGGCGGGAGCACTGATCGGCTGGATTGGGTCGAACGCTGTTAACGGGACGACAGCCTTCGGCATTGCTGTGGCAGCCGCTTTTGCCATCAATTGGATGATGTTCATCCCGTCCTATATCTATCAGACTGAACGCTACTTTGACCTCACCGGTTCGATCACCTTCCTGACCGCAACCTGGACGTCATTGATATTGGCCGGTAATTTCGGAGAACCACGCGCGATGCTACTGGCATTGATGGTCTCAATCTGGGCGCTACGGCTTGGTTCTTTCTTGTTTACTCGCGTCATGCGTGAAGGCCACGATGGGCGCTTTAAAACGATCCTCCCGGAACCGCGCGTGTTACTCATGACCTGGACCCTGCAAGCTTTGTGGGTCACCATCAACGCCAGCGCCGCTATTGCCGTATTCTCCGCCGAGACACAGCTTCCGCTAGAAATCTGGGCTATCGTCGGCGGTGTAACGTGGGTTACCGGTTTCGCGATTGAAGTCGCGTCTGACAGCCAGAAAACCCGGTTTCGTGAAGATCCTCAGAACAGGAACCGCTTTATTACCACCGGCCTCTGGGCTTGGTCGCGTCATCCCAACTATTTCGGAGAGATTCTTCTCTGGGCGGGTGTAGCTATCGTTGCGGTGCCTGTCTTAAGCGGTTGGCAACATCTCTTTTTAGGAGCGCCGTTATTTACGCTTTATCTCATGACCAAAGTCTCTGGCGTCGACATGCTTGAGCGTAGAGCAGACGAACGCTGGGGTCATGACCCAGATTACCAAAACTACAAGGCTGCTACACCATCGCTAATGTTGCGTCCCCCGCGCTCACGCCGGGACCATACGGGCGCCACCGCATCTTGATCACTGGGTGATGACTCAATGACAACGCCGACAACCATGATCCGATCAACATACCGGCCCGAGGCGCTCGGATGAAAGCCATTGTTAGTACCCTGGGTACCTTCAACCCGCTGAACGCCTTGAACAGTTCGCCCAGCGGTGTACTTCGGGAATGTCACCGCCCTTATCCACTGTGGCTCAACTTCCTTTGGTATCAAGCCACCTGGTTTGTCGCAGTACTGGGAGGCGAGTCCGCCGTTGCAGTTGTGGGATCAATGTTGCTATTCCATATCTTCTGGGCACCAAACAGAGCATCTGAACTATGGTTCATGACCATCGTCGCTGGGATCGGGATCACGATCGACAGCATCGTGACGCTCGTGGGCATCATGCAATTCGCTGAAAACACAGGTCCTTTGCCCATTCCACTATGGTTGGCGTGCATCTGGCTCGCGTTCGCCGGCACCCTTCGCTATAGCATGAACTTTGTAATGGCACGACCATCGCTCGCGATCGTACTAGGATTGATTTTCGCACCCCTCACCTACATCGCTGGAGAAAGGCTAGGGGCTGTCGAATTTTCCTACTCGGTGACACACACTGCATGCGTTCTTGGAATGTGCTGGGCTTGTCTGATGGTTGTCTTCACCGAGATTTGGTCCTGCTTTCATCAAGCTGACGAGCCTTAGTTCGCATTGTCAAGGCCTCTCACTCCGCAGATGTCTTATCGTCCAAGTTGCTGAGGAGCACCACTTTTAAATCACCTGTCCACAAAGATTCAGTGATGAGACCGCACTTAGACGTTGGTGTGACCGGTCCACCGCATCATCACTGATATATCACGCGAGGCCACATTGACCGGCATTGCCGAAGAGCAACGGGCTAGCGTACTTTTGACAGTAAACGAGGAAAATGGCCGCGGTAAGGATCCAGCGTTCACGAAGCATTTCTTTGCCGTCTCGCGGGGATCCAACGCTTCCGGGCGCGACCTTGGGGGCCCGTTGTTGGGTCTTCGAGGATAGTGAAAAAGGAGAAACCGGTGTTCGACATGCTACCGAATCAGTGGACCCCGACTGTCCCACTGATCGAACTTGCTGGAGATGGTCCTTTCCGTATAGAGATCGCCGGTGATGCCGTAGTGGCGTTCCGTGGGCCGAACGGTCAGATCGCCACATTAATCGATCGATGTCCGCACCGCTCGGCCCGTCTGTCGAACGGTATGGTGCAGCCAGATGGCCTTTTGCGCTGCCCTTATCATGGCTGGCGCTTCAATGATCGCGGTGACTGCAAACAGGTGCCGTTGAATCACCTCGGTGAAGAACAGAGGCAACGACTCTGTGTCACCCGAGTGCCGAGCATCGAGCTTGCAGGATGCCTGTGGATCTATACGGGCCTCAATACTGACACACCCCCTCACCTGCCTGCTTCGCTCGATGGCGACCCGACCCAGTTCCACGTCGCCACAGAGACCTGGCAAACCCACTGGACGCGTGCCGTAGAAAACTTTATCGACTTCTCGCATCTTGCTTATGTCCATGAAAAAACCATCGGTGGGTTTATGCATCACGGTGCCGAGAACGACGCTGTCGTCTCATCGCGTATCGACGCAACCGATTGGGGTTTCAGCAATACTCACAGCTTCAGCGAGGGTCCCGGTTTTCGCCTCGACTGGTATCGTCCCAACCGAACAACCCTGCACTTCGGGCCTACGGATGAAAGCAAACTGAACATCTTCTCCGTCCCCATCAGCGACGAACTCACCCGTGTGATGACCTGTCGCAAACTCCCCGAGGGGGCAGAGCTGTCTGAGTGGCAAAAAGCACATGAAGCAGCTGGTAACCCGGTCCTTGGTGAAGACCGGATGATCGTTGAAGCACAAACTGGCGCTATCCGCACTGATGGCAGTGAGGTGTCGGTACCCACCGATGGACCCACCGTCGCGTTTCGTCGGTGGTATCGGGAGGCGGTTCTCGACGTGGCCTAGAAACTAGCCCTCGAAGTTCTCTCAGCCAGGAAGATCAAGCAGTGCAAGCTGTTCCTGTCGCAGCCCAGCTCGCACATCTTCGTCAATCACATTGACCGTATCCGTCTGCGTAGGTCGGTCACCACGTGTATAGAATAGATGCTGCGCTCGACGCAAAGAGTTGCTCTCGTTCTGCGTGCCGCTATGCCAGAGGTGGGCGTTGTATATGACACAGCACCCCGATCGACCTGTTAGATATCGTTGTTCGGGCACGCCTTCATTCAGATCAACGAGCTCGCCGTTCTCCTGACTGCCCGCAGGATGCAGGCCCCATCTATGTGATCCAGGCACTACGCGTGTGGGACCATTGTCCAGGGTGAACTCGTCCAGCATCCAAATCACATTAACAACCTCGGGATGGTTCACTCCCCAGCCCCAATCTGCGTGCAGCATCTGGTGTCCGTAACCCGGTAATGGACAGTGGAAGTTCGAACTACTGACCTTGAAATCATCCCCGAGCACATGGGCCACCGCCGCAAGCAGAGTGGGATGCAAGTAGAGTACGTCAAACAATCCATCCCGATTCATCGGCTTCAATACTGTGCCACTTACACGGGCGACGCCTCGCGTCTGCGAAACCTCACGCCCCGAGTCCGCGCCTTCCAACTCAACTTGCGCGTCAGCTGCTACCCGAATACTCGCAAGTTCAGCGGCATCAAGTAGTGGTCCCAGAATCACATATCCATCTTGGTCCAGCGAGTGACGCTCATCTTCTGTCAGCAGGTGAGGACCTACACCCAATGCTTTAAGCGCCCGTCGTCGACCTTCAGGGGGTTGGTATCGATGAGGCCTATCCAACATCGATTGTATTCGCCGAAGTACCACTCGCTCACGCTCGTTTTTAAGGAGCGCTGCTAGCACCTTTCTACGACCAGTGTCGTCATTTGCCGCACACCATATCTCCGTAGCTAGGTCGATCATCTTGGCCTGTCGACGGCGACCGGCATCGTCAATGTCAGGCCATCGCGGAATGGTTGGTAGCTCCGGGATCTCTTCGATATGCGCTGCCGACAAATAGCGCTGGATTGTCTCGTCAGAGGTCATCGTTTTTTGTATTTGGTTCACATAGAAAGTGTACGTTGCTCAACACATAACATCGCGCTCTAGCTATCGACCGGTACGGAATGATTTGTCTAAAGTCGCGAATACATTACAAAGTCACATCAAGCTGTGCCAATCAAATATCAAAGAAGAACGCCAATGAGTATTGATTCTCGTCGACCGAGCTACACCGTTGCTTTTGTATTGGCACTGTCTGAGGGATCTCTCTCTGCACAGCACGGTCACCGGAAACGTCACCGAGTAGGTTCAAAAAACTGAAACCACCCATTGCGGCCTCACGTTGGAGCCACGTCTGCCCGTGTTGGTAAACCGATGCCTACTGGCGCGCTTTTGCCACCGGCACGCGCTTTACTGACGACTTCACGCAACGTATACGGTGCCTCCAGTTCTTCGGCGGTAGACTCTGGCCCCAACTCTCCGACACGCATGTACTCACCTCGATCAGCGGCAAGTCGGAAATCGACGACAGCACCCGCCGCTTCATTAATCGTGCCGCGTGCTCCAAAGCCATGTCCTTCGGTGGTATGACCACCGGTTGTGGCCTGGTAACCCATACGATGCAGGAGTTTCGGCGACGCTCTTTTGAGGACTTCAGGACGCACGGAAACCATCCAGTTCTCTTGTTGACGCATCCACGACTTGTTCATCCCGTTCAGCATAAGAATGCGAGGCGTGTCGGTACGATTGATCCCAGTACCGTGTAGCATACGACCTTCAATGATGACGGTGGTACCTGCCGGTGCATCCAGATTAATCGCTGGCGGCAGTTTACCTACGGGCCGCCCTTCACGAACCGCGTCAGAAAGTACCAAGTGACTGCCGGGGATAATGAGCGTACCGCCATTAGTCTCATCAATCGCAGTGACCGCTGTCAGTACATTCACAGACATCGGACTGCGTGAATCAAGATCAACGCCCTGGTCCTGGTGCAATGCCTGGGGGACACCCCCCTTCATCGATAACGCAGCAATCATAGATGTACTGATCCAACCTGCTCCTAACGCTTCCGTGACCAATTGTTCAACCAGCGGGCCTCCCTGCATGATGTCCGGATGCTGTTCGATCAATAATTCAAAACAACGTCCCTTATTCACACAGCAATTGATGTTCTGACCGCTCGGTGTTCGCTGCGCGATACCCGCCAGTCGCTCTCCTTCTGCTTGGTCCAGCACGCGTTGTCGCACAACAGCCACCTGGTCAGCCGACAATGCATCTTCCACCTTACAGTAGCCCCAGCGAAGCAGGTCCGCGCGTAACCGCTCAATATCCTTGGTGGGTTCTGGCAAATCCTGATCCTGCCAAGCCGGATGTTTCGCACCTGTGGTCGTGTCGTAATAGGAACCGGGCTTGTACTCCCATGTACCCCATTCTGAACGCCTCTTGGGTGGGACAAAATAGATTTCGGGGTTGCTTTCGAGCAGCGATTTCATGGGTTCAGTCGATGTGTTTTCTGCCCGGTAGATCTGGCGCTCGGGAGTCGAGCGGGTCCTGATGAACTCGGGGTCAAATTCCTTGGGAATCTCACTCATGCGTCGTGACTCTCATAGTGTGTCCGATGAGTATATGGAGAGTAAGTAGCCATGCACAATCACGCAACCCACCCAAGGTGTTGGCACGTGGGCTTGACCCCGCAGCCATCAGACTGGGTAATATCAAACCACATTTCCAAGGCCAGGGAGCTAACAATGTCAGAACAGGAAGAATCACTGGAGTCGCTCGAGATCCGATCAGCGGCCTGGTACCACAAGAAGCTGAGATATGCCGAAATACTCTTTGATGTGGACGCAGACGCGCACATCGCGACGATCACGCTTAATCGTCCAGAAAAAATGAATGCGATGAACCATTTGCTTCGTGCAGAACTATTCCATGCATTGAAGCATGCGGACCTGAACTCGGATATCAATGTCATCATTATCAAGGGTGCGGGTCGATGCTTCACCGCTGGCTATGACCTGTCCGGCATGGGTTCTGAAGAGCCTGACCTCGGTAACCAGTATGTCGATACCAGCAGCGTGACCCACTGGGCACGGTACGTGGTGCAGCAGTGGTTTACGATCTGGGATCTGGGCAAAGTAGTGATTGGTCAATTGCACGGTTACGCGCTCGCAGGCGGATCAGAACTCGCTTCTATGTGCGACTTGCTAGTCTCAACGCCGGACTGTCAGATTGGTTATCCTCCCATGCGCTCGATGGGCGTCGACATGTTGTGGTTCCCGTGGAATCTGCCGATGCGCAAGGCACTGGAGCTAGCTGTCACTGGCGACAACATCACGGGCGAGGAAGCTTATCGCCTTGGGATGGTGAACTACTGTATCGATTCGGAAGACATTGATGAGTTCACGCGTGTGTTTGCCGAACGGATTGCTTTGATGAATTGGCAACTTGCAACCCAATACAAACGTGCGACTAAAAAAGCTTATGAAATCCAAGGCATCCGCACAGCCCTTGACCAACAGGCGCAGTACACATACCACCGGGTTGCAGAATCAGACTATGGGCGTGAAATGTCGGAGAAGTTTGGGACGATCGGCTTGAGGGATTATTTCAAACTGCGTGATGATCCCTACCGGGAAAACAAGGAGCGCATGGATAAGATCTTGTCTAGACAAGATCGTTAACGGAACCATCCGGCATAGACCGTCAGCGCCGGCACAGAGTTTCTGGCGACGCCTTATCACCTAAAAAGGCGGCGCCGTGAAACAGACTTCGTATCGATCACCATTACCAATGGATGACATCAAAAAATCGTCCGATACCTGCGGTCGCCGCCATCGCCATTGCACCCAAGAAAGTTACTCTCAAAACACCAACGCCAACAGGCGCACCTCCCGTCCTCGCGGCAATGGCTCCCAGCATGGCCAGAAAGACCAGGGACGCTATCACTACTGCCGGAACCTGCTGCGGACCGGCGGTCACCCACGCTACCAACAGCGGTAACATGGCGCCAATCGTAAATGTACTAGCGGATGATATTGCAGCCTGTATCGGACGCGCGACAACGCTCTCTGAAATACCAATTTCATCACGCGCGTGCGCACCCAATGCATCGTGGTTCATCAATTGTTCAGCTACCTGTTTGGCCAGTGTCGGTTCAAGACCCCGACTTACATAGATCCCGGCCAGCTCCTGTTTCTCAACCTCCTCATCCTCCTCTAACGCCTTGCGCTCGCTCTCAATATCAGCGCGCTCTGTATCGGCCTGGGAACTCACCGAGACGTACTCTCCCGCCGCCATCGACATCGCGCCGGCAGCCAATCCCGCCACACCCGCCAGCAATACGTTTTCATGACTAGTATTCGCCGCTGCCACACCGACGATCAGACTCGCCGTAGAGACAATTCCATCGTTTGCACCCAACACGGCAGCACGCAGCCATCCCACACGATGCGTTCGATGATCTTCGTGATGAATCATGAAGATGGACCTATGGAACTGACTCGATGCGTCACACCTGAGACCTACCTTTGTGCCTGATCGATCAACGCCAGCACAACATTCGCATCACATCAGGATCATTACTGCTTTCGATCAACTCATCACTGATCACGCTGAAGTCTGATAGTGGTGCAAGTAGCGGCACACGTCGCTGAGTGTGAGTGGTCAGCCGCAAGCCGTCCCTAGTACGTGGCCAGGATCCATGCCACATGGTGGAGTCGAAGATCACGAGAGAGCCGGCTTCAGCTTCCACCGGTCGCACCTGAGACAGCAGCTCTGGCGAGACATTCCCATGTGGGTGCTGTCCAGTACGATGCGTACCCGGCAGATAGCAAAGTGGCCCATCATCGGCTTCACAGTCGGTGAGGAACCAGTTGCAGTTGGCTGCAAATCTCGCAGTAGCCGGTTCAACGAGCGGTGAGTCACAGTGCAGCCCGTAGTACTTCCCCCAACTTCCTTCGGGGTGTGCCCACTTCACAAATCCGTTAGAAGTCGTGAGCCGAAACTCATCACCCAGCATGTATCGATGTAACGTGTTTACGACGGGATTTGTGACAAGGTCGCGGAAAATCGGATGTGCTGCCAGCATATAGACCATAACCAGATACCCTTGCGCACCCAAACGATCAGATTCGCTCGTCATCGCACCCCGTTCGCCTGCCGTCGCCGACGCTTTTACGCGAATTGTCTCATTGGGTGTTTCATCAATATTGAAACGATAGCCCGTACGCGCCTCGGCGGCATCCAGGAGTGCTGCGCGCGCCACTTCAACGTCTTCTATCGAAAAACCAGTCTTCCCTGGCGGAACAATAGTCAGTCCGTCACGTTTCAGGTCTTCCACATGATCTATCAGTTCCAACGCTTCGACTGATTGTTCAATCGACTGGGTCCATTGCATTACCATGACTCAGCTCCTCACTTCCTCTAACTATCTCTTAGCACACTGCATCGCATGCGCGACGAACAACGCCTTCCACCACGCTGTTCGGCTCATAGAGCGAAACTGCCTCGACGCCGGTTCGGACGATCACCAGACCCAGGCTCGGCACACCAACCGTGATCTGACCACCGTTGCCATACATCAGGAAGAGGTCATCAGGTGCACCCGGAATCAGCTTGCGATCGATCACCACCGGCTTGATGTATCCCCGGAAGTGATCTCCCGCGTTCAGATGGTGGAAGAGGCCAAATGATGGGTTGGCATCTGGATTCGATGCCGTCACTAGCGCCTTCGCATAGTCCGCCGAGACAAAGGTTTCACCCTGCCATTGCCCATTGTCGAGAATGATCTGGGCAGACTTGGCAAAGTCGGTCGGCGTCATTCGAATCGACTGGTAACCACCGAATCTTTCACTACCATTCTGCTGAATAAAGAGGTGAACCCAGCAGGCACCGTTAAAGGCCAGCGGCTCAAAAATCTGTTCTTTCGTGAGGTCATCCAGTTTTTTGCCTGACGCTCGCTCAAGCGCAAAAAACAGGAGCCGATAGGCCGAATTGTTATAATGATACTGCGTCATCGGTGGCGCCACGATCACCCGATGCAGTGCGTTCTCCATCTGACTGATCCCGGTCGTAATGTTGCTCTCGATACGAAACGAATGTTCCATCCCCGACATCATCGCCAGCGCGTTGCCAAACGTGATCTGAACCTGTTCTTCTGGAATCTCCGGTACGAAATCCCGCACTGATTGGTCCAGTCCCTGTATGTATCCCGCTTCGATGCAACGACCGACCAGCAAGGAAAACAAGGACTTCGTACCGGAGTAGGTTTGTTGTAGATCGTCCGCAGTCTTGCCATTCCAGTACTGCTCAAACACACATTGGCCATTGCGCAGTACGAGCAAGCTATCACTACCATTGGCGCTCGCATACTCGGCCGCGTCTTTAAGACGAGACTCATCTAGTCCGGCTTCGGAAGCACGAATTGATGGCCATTCAAATTTCGCAGGCGCTGTGTACGTCGCGACTACCCGCTGATCAAGCGTAATCTCGTTGTCGGCCATTTCGTTACTGTCACTCATCTTTCTAATCCCGTTGCATTAGTTTGCAACAACGTCACTGGAATCAGCGGGCTGTATCAATTTGGTCCCATACCTCGCGAGAAGCGGCTGCCGGGTCCTCCTCAATGCGATTGTCTGTACCAAAAATCATTGTCGTTCGATTTTTACTATAGGCCGCAACCGATGTGTTGGCGCCCGGGTTGCCGGTCGCGGCAAATGCTACCCAAGCGGATTGCATTGTGTCCGCCAACGCGTCCGCACCCGGCTGATCACCCCCTGCAAATGTCACGAGCCCCGGTGACTGGTGGGAGGCAAACACGAACGGAATCTCCAACGCATGACATGAACCTAGACGCCCTCCAAAGGCATTGGTTTTCCAGTCGAAGAGGTACACGTAGACGTCATCACAGTGATTTTGCTGCGCTTCTGCCAGGCGTATCGCCGGTACTCGGAAGATCTGGTCGGTCCCTATCGCAACATTAATTTCAAACGGTGATGGCTCGGCACCTCGGGCTTGCAGTGTCTCTGCATAGACACTGAGCAGCGCATCGGCATGCTGCTCGCCATGCGTCTTGGACAGTTGATCACGCAATCCGGCGTGATCCAGCTGACTTTGCCCTATGCCCATAGCCACAAAAAGCTTGTTTTCTTCTTCTGTGTTGCCGATGAAGAGACTCTTACCTTTAGCCACGCCATCACGGACTGCGTCCACCGGCAATTGCGTCAGAATATAACCGTCGATTACCGGTTGGAACGCCATCCCCTCAATGGACCGTTCCCGCAGTGCCGCCACATCGGCTTGCAGTGCCTGCTGCGCTTGAAGAATCTCATCGGCGCTGCTGATCCGCAACCGATCCACGTCGTCAGCAGGAATCCCCAGCTTCTCGAGTAGCAAATCCGCAACCTTGTTGGCCCGATCTATAGATACAGCATTGTGCCCCGCACCACTTTGCGGAATGGCCTTGTGATACAACCCTTGTGCCGATGGAATACCCATCAGCGCACCTACGCTCATGCCACCGGCAGACTCACCAAAGATTGTCACGTTTTCGGGATTGCCACCGAACGCGGCGATATTGTCCTGCACCCACTGCAAGGCAAACATCTGATCTTGAATCCCTTCAATGCCGGTTGCACCAATGGCTCCCCCGGTGACGTCCACCAGTCGCAGAAATCCCAGCGCGCCGAGTCGGTAGTTCACCGTAACCAGCACAACGCCACGTTTGGCAAAAGTCGTCCCATCGTACATGGGCGAACCTCCACTACCCTGCGTAAACGCGCCGCCGTGAATCCAGACCATGACGGGATTGCTTCCATCTGCATCCACGGGCGACCACACGTTCAGTGTCAGGCAGTCCTCATTGAAAACCGGCTTTTTCTTCTGTTCTGGGAACAGGGCGCTAATGGCCGACTCCGCCTGGACCGATCCAGGGCCGAAGGCCAAAGTCTGTTTCACCCCCTGCCAGTGATCCGGAGCTTCAGGCGGAGCCCAACGCAATGCACCCGTGGGGCTCTTGGCGAAAGGCACGCCCTTGTACGCATGGACACCGTCTTCGAGCGTGCCCTCGATCTGCCCATATTGTGTGGTTGCTTCTGTCATTGGATTTCCCTCGGTTCTGGGGTCATAGCCTAGTGCTAATTGCGCGCTTTTGGCGGCGCGAAAATCTCCGAATGCCAGGGACTCCGCGGACGATAGGGACGTTCTCCGTTCAGGATCGAGTTCATGCGCGTCTCGACCTGCAGCTGGATATACCCCGGATCTTGCTCAGCCTCGCTCATGATGTAGAACGTGCCGCTTTCCATGGCGTTGAACACATTGTTCGCGACTTCAGCGGGGTTAACGCCCGAGTTCTTGAACATATCCATCGCCGCCTGAGCTCTTGGATGCAACTGACTCGGTCCACCAAAACGATCAGGACGATAGCGTTCGGACCCAACAATATTGGTTGCAGTCACCTGTGGGCACAGCACGTGCGAAGTCAGTCGCCCCTGCAATTCCTGGTGTAAGCCTTCCATGATGGCGATGCAGGCTTGTTTAGTCACTCCATATACGTTCTGGCCGGCACACAGTCCATCCTGCGACGACGTTGCCATAACTGAACCTGGAGATCCGTCTTCAAGCATGAGCGGGACAATCGTACGAACACAATGCAATACACCCATCACATTCACAGCAAACACGAAATCCCAGTCCCGGTTGCTTCCCGTCAGCACACCACCGCCAGACCCGACACCAGCGTTGCAGCAAAGCAACGAGATAGGTTTGTCCGGATTTTGTTCGCGCACCGTCTTTGCCATCGCTTCGACAGATTCAAGGCTCGATACGTCCGTCTGACAGACCGACACCTTCACATCCGCGGCCTCTGCGCTGACTTCCAGTTTAGTAGCCGCGGCTGTGAGATTGTCATCCTGAATGTCGACCAAGACAGGATGCAACCCATGGGCAATAGACGCTTCGGCGAGCGCAAAACCGATGCCTGATGCACCACCGGTAATAATCGCGAGCCCTCCTTTCAATCCGGCAAGATCACCATGACCGTTGTCTTTGGTGTCATAGGGGTTGTCTGCTAGACCCATTTTGTTCCGTCCTAGTTTGGTATGGTTTTGGGAAAGGGCCCGAGCATATCAAGCAGGCTCTCCGCTGGACACCACTGAACGCAAGGGGACATAGCTGCAGTTGCTGATCATAAATGAACGCCGATAAACTGGGTTTGATGTAAGTCCCTTGACCGAAGATGAAGTCGGGTACGGACACCAAGCAATCTAGATAGAGGAAGAGTCATGCGCACGTTCGATTTTGTGATTGTCGGCGCCGGGTCCGCCGGCTGCGTCCTCGCTAATAGGCTTTCAGCGGATGGTCAACATTCTGTTGCCTTGCTCGAAGCCGGTGGACTGGACTGGAGTCCGTTAATACACGTTCCTGCAGGATGGGCAGCCAACTGGAATAACCCCAATGTTGATTGGGGATATCACACAGAACCCGAACCGGAACTCCAGGATCGCAGCATCTACTGGCCACGGGGCAAGGTACTGGGTGGCTCCAGCTCCATCAATGGTATGGTGTATATCCGGGGTAACCGCCAGAACTTTGACCACTGGGCACAGTTGGGCAATCAGGGCTGGTCGTATGATGAAATCCTCCCCTACTTTCGACGCTCAGAAGATCAACGTCGCGGTGAGGATGAGTACCATGGTGTCGGGGGACCGCAAAAAGTCGAAGATGTCCGTGACAAAAGACCGGTACAGGACGCGTATGTACTTGCCGCACAGGAAGCTGGTCTTCCCTTCACCAAAGATTTCAATGGTGAGCAACAGGCCGGTGTCGGTTACTACCAGTTCACCATGAAGCATGGTCGGCGTTGGAGTACCGCGGTGGGATATTTGACACCTGCAAGAATGCGTAAAAACTTGACGATCATCACGCGTGCACTCACAGAAAAGGTGCTGATGGAAGATGGCGTCGCAACTGGCGTTCAGGTCGATATCAAAGGGCGCACGGAAATAATTGCCGCCAACAAGCGCGTCATCCTCTCGGGAGGTGCCATCAACTCACCTCAGCTACTGGAACTCTCTGGTATTGGCGACCCCGCCGTACTCGAACCGTTAGGCATCCATGTCAAACATGTAGTCCCTGCGGTTGGCGAACACCTACACGACCACATTTACGTACCAATGGTCTACGAATGTCTATCGGAAGAGGCGTCGATCAATCGCGAAGCCCGCGGCTGGCGCCTCGGTTTATCCGCGCTCGACTGGATGTTTCGGCGACAGGGGGTTTTGACATACGGTTCCGCTCCCGTCGGTGCGTTCTGGTATACGCGCGAAGGATTAGATGCACCCGACATTCAGATTCACTTTTCTTCTGGTGCCACTTTGCAGAGGGAGGGCAAGCGGATCCAGGCACAAAAATATCCGGCAATGACAGCAGTGGTCGACCGTAACGTCCCGGATGCGCGTGGCTCTGTGCACATCCAGTCTTCCGATCCTAAAACGCATCCCGTTGTACGTGGCAACTATCTGCAGACTGATGAAGACAAGCGTGCACTCATCGAAGGACTACGGCTGCTCGAGAGGATCTTCACTGCGCCATCACTTGACGAGTATCGCGGCGACCGCGTTTTCCCCACACCAGACGTTGATCTGAGTAATGACAACTCTGCGTTGGAGTACATTCGCGCCAACGCGACAACGACGTACCACCAGTGCGGCACCTGCCGTATGGGTCAAGATGCCGGCGCTGTCGTCGACGAACGGCTACGTGTACGCGGCATTGGTAAATTGTCAGTTGTTGATGCATCGATAATGCCGACTGTCACATCCGGAAACACGAATGCACCGGTAATCATGATCGCCGAGAAGGCGGCAGATATGATTTTGGAAGACGTCTAGGACGAAGCAAAGCTGGAGTCAGAGTCAACTTAGGACAAAGAAGCCCAAGGTCCCTTGATCGCAAACGTGACGCCCGGTCTCTGAATGTTCACGTACAACACATCGCCCTTTGGCGAGAAACAAGCACCCGCCCACTCGGATGTCCTATAGTCACCAGGGGCAATCACCGGATGGTCCTTCACAGGATCAGTTAACAGGATGTTGTTTTCCCCAACCACCTGGGTGGTGCCATCAGATTGTACTGCGATCAATCGTGTACCTCGCGTCACTACACCATCCGAATCGCTTTCACCGCCACCATCTTCGCAGGCAATAATGACGCCGTGCGGACCAACGGTGACATTGTCGATCGCATCTGCGACATCCGTACCGGGAGAGACGAATAACGCAAGCAGCGTGTCAGCTTTCGTATCTAGGACCCACAGGCTACCTGCACCTGCTTTCCCGCCGCTGGTATCAACCCAGTAGATCAGACCGTCGTGATACCAACAGCCTTCACCGCGCCTGAAGCGAGCACATCCTGCGGCCTCACCCTGGATGAAGGGGCCAGACCGACCAGTACCGACGACGGCTGGACCTCCCGGTGAACCAGGGACGAGGGATTCGGGACCTTGAGCCGGGTCGTCGATCGTGACCCACTCCACCGAGTACGTATCGCCCTGCTCAGGCATCGTCAGATCAGCATTGTCTATACCCCTTACTTTCAACATCTGCAGCGTACCACCTCGTTCCAGGGCTCCAGGTCTTGGTCGGCGATCACGGGGCAGGAATCGGTAAAAGCCAGATGGACTGCCATCTTCGGTGAGATAGACGATACCTGCCTGAGGATCGACGGCAGCTGCCTCATGCCTGAACATCCCCATATCAACAATCGGTTGGGCCGATGCCTTTTGATTCGCCGGCACTTCGAAGACAAACCCATGGTCCTTGCCACCTATTTCACCAAGTCTCAACATGGATTCCTCACAGGTCAGCCAACTACCCCAGGGCGTGATTCCGCCCGCACAATTCTGCGCCGTGCCGGCAAGCAGGGGCTGTGTCTCCGCATATCGTCCGTTTTCGATCCGAACCGACGAGACACCACCCGCCATTGTCCTTATCACCGTCGGGTCTTCCGGTACCGGAAATAGGATGTCGTCGTAAACCGGCAGTTCTTTTCCGATGATCGGATCACCCACTACCAGCTCATGGTTACGCAGCAACACGAGTGCGTCGCCCTCCATCGTAACGGCCATTCCATCGTGCCGCGCCGGAACGCGTCCGCCGCCTAACATTGAGTCACCGGTCCAGCTGAAACTGGAGTAACTAAATCCAGGCGGTAGCCTCAGCAATGACAAACCCGTTGAGGCATCTTGGACGGGTGCCAACGTGCGGGCTGACGCGTGAGACCAGGAGGCCGCGAACGGCGCAGCTAGCAGAGCTGCAGCAGTACCTTTCAAGAAAGATCGTCGATACATTGGGACTCCTGCTTGTTTACTCGAAACGCATCCTACTGAAACTGCCTGAGAAAATCTGCACGTGGTGCTGGCGGATCTCAGTAGCTGTCATCGTACTGTCCTTTGGTGTCAGTGGTCCGGCGGCATCTGCAACCTGGGCGGGTTGGCTTTCGGATCGCACCGATTTACTCTGGTACCTGACTCTGACCCCAGGGACACTTATCCATGACATCAACGATCCAGGGACCCGCCTGGGATCTAACCGCTGAGTATACAGATATCGAAGATCCACGCGTCGCAGAAGATATGCGGTCTCTGGCTACTATCTTCGACAACGTTGAAGAGAAAAACGTTCAGCTGAACAGCACCGCTGTTGAACTGGCCCAATCGATTCGTAAGGCGCACGATGAGGCGCTGTCACTACTGACCAATCTGTCTACCTATGCCAACTGCCTGCTCTCAGTCGATAGCCAGCACGACGGTGCCCAAAAGATAAGCGGCACCCTACAAGCATATGAGAAACGAATGGGTGATGTTTTTGAACCTTTGTCCCAGTTCGAGGATCAGGCGAGTGACACGGTCATCGATGAGTACCTGAATGATCCTGCGGTCGCACCCGCACGCTTTACCGTTGAACACAGTCGTAAACGACGACATGAGAATCTTACACTTGATGAAGAAAGTCTGGTCAATGGCTTATCACAGGGTGGCATTCACGCCTGGGGCAAGCTGTACGAACAGTTATCAGGAACACTTCGCTGTGAAGTGTCTGTCAATAATGAACTGCAGACCATGGGCATAGCTCAAGCTACGAGTCTCATGAGTCAGTCCGACGATACGCTTCGTGAAAACGCCTGGCGCGCCGTCAACACAGCTTGGGAAGCCCACGAGGAATCCTGCGCAGCCAGCCTCAACGCCATCGCAGGTTGGCGGCTTGAGATGTGCGAGCAACGAAGTCGAACAAAACAAGTACACTTTCTCGACAGCGCGGTTCATATGAACCGGATATCACGAGAGACACTGGATGCCTTGCTCGCGGCGGCGGAAGAAGCGAAGCCAATCGCACAACGTGCAGCAAACCTTCAAGCGCGTGCCTATAGAAAAGACGGTTTTGGACCTTGGGATCTTCGCGCCCCTGCACCTCAGATCAGCAACCAGGATGAATCACCGATACCTTTCAAAGATGCTATCGAAGTGATCGCTGATGCATACGGGCAGGTCCACAGCAGCATGCGTGATTTCGTGCACATGATGGTCAAACAATCGTGGATCGAGGGTACCGTGGGTCCTAACAAGCGACCTGGTGCCTATTGCACTGGCTTTCAGAAAAGCCGCACGCCACGAGTATATATGACATATACCGGCGGACAGAGTGACGCAATTACACTCGCACACGAACTGGGACACGCCCTGCATGGCTGGATGATGCGCGACCTTCCCCTCTCTCAATCACGCTATGGGATGTCTCTTGCGGAAACGGCTAGTACGTTTGGTGAAACGCTGGTACGCGACACACTGCTCTCGAGCTCAACCTCTCTACAACAACAACTCGATATTAGCTGGGAAGACATGGGGGCATTCACTGCATTCCTACTCAATATTCCAACGCGCTTCGAATTTGAGAAAGGCTTCTATGAGGCTCGAGCGGAGCGACCATTACGCCCACAGGAATTAAAGTCTCTGATGAGCGACGCGTGGACCCACTGGTACGGAGAGTCCCTGTCGGAGCCGGATCCCATGTTCTGGGCCAGCAAGCTACATTTCTACATCAGCGAACTCAGTTTCTATAACTTCCCCTACCTGTTTGGCTACCTGTTCAGTCTGGGCATCTATAGCCAACGCGAGAAGTACGGCGACGAATTCTTCGAACGCTACCAGGCATTGTTGCGCGATACCGGTCGCATGACCGCAGAAGATCTCGCCTACAAACACTTGGGCGTAGATCTCACAAGGACAGATTTCTGGCAAGACACCATTAACAGCCAATCAACGAAGATCGACGCCTTTAGTGACTTGTTGCAGCGGGCAAGTCTTTGAGTCAATGGACCCACTCTTCTGTCATAGAAATGTTAAGACACGCGTTTAAAGGAGAATGTCATCAATGATCCTAGTACAGATTTCTGACACACATATAGGTGATGCAGACGAACTGGTCTATGGTCAGTTCGATACGGCTGCGGCACTGACCAGCGCTGTCGACTACATCAACAATATGGTTCCGACGCCAGATCTTGTGATACACACCGGCGATATCACATCTCATGGCACCGTTGCGCGCTACGAACGCTTCCGCGAGTTGACGGCATCTCTTGTAGCCCCGCTCGTGGCGATCCCCGGAAACCATGATGACCGCACTGCAATGCGGACAGCGCTCGCCGGCACTCCTATTTTACCGCTGCACCCGATAGACCACAGCGAGTTTCTACACTTTACGATCGACGATATGCCGGTCCGATTGATCTGCTGCGATTCGGTAATCGCCGGATCAACACCAGGTGAAATGTGCGAGGATCGGCTCAGCTGGCTTGATGCGCGACTCAACGAGGCACGGGATCGACCGACCATCGTTGCACTGCACCACCCGCCTTTTTACAGCGGCATGACAGGTTCTAGTGCAAAAGGGCTTAAATCTGGCGGTAGTGAGTTTTCAAATTTGCTGTCGCAACATAATAATATCGTTAGAGTTATTGCTGGCCACGTGCATCGGCCCATCACGACAACATTCGGTAATACAATTGCTTTTGCCGGGCCCACCACGTGCTATCCGTTCGATCTCGACATGGGGCCTGAGAGATATCTCAACATCAGCTTCGAACCTCCGTCGATTGCCATTCACCTCTGGCTTGACGACGCGACACCAACAGGCCCCGGGTTGGTAACCCATGTAAAACCGGTGGGATCATGGCCGGCGTCCATACCGCTGCTTAAAGGGGGTAAGCTGGTCACTCAACCAGGCCACTGATTCAAAGGTACAGGCTCATTTAACTGTTTTTGCAACAGCCGTGGCCGATACCACCGAAGGTCTCCCTCTCATCGTCACCAACCTAGTCGACAGAAAATCCCGATATGGTCTGTTCAAAGCCATGCCCGTAACAACGACCACGACGAGTATTTCAGCGAAAACAAACAACAGCGGAACATTCTGACTTACACGATCCGCCAGGACATCAGCAAGACTCTTCGCTTGCATGAGCCAGTACAAAAATGCGAGCAGAAATAGCGACATGCCCGCTGCATAAATCGTATGTCCCTGTCAAAGTAACAGAAAGTCTTTGTTCAGTAAGGCGGTGTGACCTGCTGGGGAAGCAGTCGTGCCGGGTAGAGGAGTATTCAATCAAGCCTCGACAGAAAGCGGCCGCTGTTCCGTGGTACCCCGCGCGGCTAGCCCACAAGCTATACTTGTTACAAATATACTCGCCCTACCTGCTTTCGTTATGATGGCGCATGGCTGCCAATCAAAAAGAACGGATATGGAGAACAACATGAGCGATACGAAATCCGTGGTTTGTTACAGCTGTGACAGCTTCTGTCCCCTCGCTGCCAAGGTGGAGGATGATCGGGTCGTCAAAGTCACCACACGGGATCATCCCTTCTTCAAGGATGTCATCTGCATGAAAGGGGCCTACGCGCCCAAATCGTTCGCTCACCCAGACCGCCTCATGAAACCAAAGAAGCGCATGGGCGCTCGTGGCGAGGGCAAGTGGGCAGAGGTGTCCTGGGACGAAGCAATGGACGACATCGCCTCACGCCTCACGAAGGTTGTTGATCAATACGGTCCTGAAGCGCTTGCCGTCGTGAGCAGCAATGCCAACGTTGGCAACGATAACGGCCTTTCGCGCCGTTTCATGAACCTGATTGGCACGCCTAACTTCATCAGTGGCATTGCCTACTGCATGGGCAACACAGCCGCAGTTTCGCGCATGGTCTACGGCTGGTACCCGCGTGGTGACCTGCTGAATTCCAAATGCATCGTCCTCTTCGGACACGATCCACGCCGCCACAGCTGGACCCTCGAATACAAGAGCATTCGCACCGCACAAGCCGCAGGGGCAAAACTGATCGTACTGGACCCACGCAAGAGCGAGAACGCCGACTTCGCTGATATTTGGTTGCCATTACGCGCCGGGACTGACGCTGCAATGACCCTAGGTTGGCTCAACGTCATCATCGAGGAAGCGCTGTACGACAAAGAATTCGTCGCTAAATGGATCCACGGCTTCGATGAGTTTGCGCAGCGTGTGCGCGAGTACCCGCTTGCGCGTGTGGCGGAGATCACCGGCGTTGAAGAATCACTCATCCGAGATGCCGCCCGAATGTACGCGACGAGCGGCCCAGCGGCGATTCCATGGTCACCGATTACCGACCAACAAGTGTCCAGCACATCAGCAATCCGACTGCAATGCGCTCTGCGTGCACTCACCGGCAACTTAGATGTGAAGGGCGGCGAAATGTTCAGCGGTTTCAATCCTGGAGTCCGGTCGGACTCCGAGATTGAACTACACGACCGTCTGCCACAGGCACAAAAGGACAAGCAGCTTGGTGCCGCTGAGTTCCCGGTTTTTACGTATCGAGGAATGGCGCCGATGGACGATAAAACCGAAGAAGTATGGGGGCATCGTTATGCCAATCTTGTTGGTGGCTGTTACATGGCAAACCCAATGGCGGTATTCAAGGCCATGGTTGACAGCGACCCCTATCCGGTGCGTGCATTTTTGGCCATGGGCAACAACACGCTGATGTCCTTCGCCAACACCAAACGTATTTATGAGGGGCTGATGAAGCAGGATCTGATCGTCGCATACGAGCACATGATGACCCCAACCGCACAACTTGCTGACTACGTGCTTCCAGGCGACTCGTGGCTCGAGCGCCCCAGCATGATGGTTGGGATCTCGGATCAGGCGATGCAGCCGCCCGGTGAATGCAAGAGCGTCGTTTATTTCTGGCACGAGCTCGCACGCCGCATGGGTCTCGAAGACGAGTTTCCATGGAAAACACCCGAACAGTTACTCGACTACCGCCTAGAACCTGGAAATACGACCTGGACAGAGGTGGTCTCTGGTGGCGGGATGCCCCAAATGGAGAACCCTGAGAAAAAATATGAACGGACTGGTTTCGCGACCCCGACTGGTAAGGTAGAGCTTTACTCCACCATTCTGGACGATTTCGGTTTCGACCCCCTTCCCTACTACCGCGAAACATCGCCAGAGAGCGACGAGTACCCGCTCTCAATGTTCATCGGCTTGCCTGACGACGAGTACTACCGCACAGGGCATCGGCACATTCCGGAACTCAGAAAGCGTGCTCAGGATCCGGCGTTCTTTGTCAATCAGGCAGACCTAATAGACCTTGGCCTAGAAGAAGGTGATTGGGCGCGTGTCGAGACGTCGACTGGCCGCATGACTGGCCGAGCCTTCATACGCAAAGGCATGCCAAAGGGATTGGTGCGCGTACCACACGGTTGGTGGAAGCCAGAAGCGCCGGAGGGCCTCGCGCATATGTCTGGCATGTGGTCGTTTTCAGACGCCCAGATCACTCCGGATGACGATCCTGAACTGATTGACCGCGAACAGGGGATACCCCACATGAAAGGTGTGCCGTGCCAGCTCAAGAAACTCACGGCGGCCGAGGTCAAGGAACTGGAGTCAGTGTTTGGCGAGACGCTACCGATGCCCAACGCCGTTGAGAAAAACGTCCCCAAACGTGAGAGCACCAGAGACTTCATGACCGACATCGAGTTCGGTGAAGACGTCGAGTTCCAAGCAGCTGAGTTGTCGTTGTACGGACGAAGTTCTGCCTGAGCATCTGAAGGGCTCTTCTGCGCGATGCATGATCGTGAAAATTCGCTCGTCAGATACTAGGTGCCCGTGGGCGGTCTGCGAGCGAGCTCGCTAATCACCAGAGAAAACAACGATGCCAAGCACCATGGACACTGAAACGTTCAACGACTTCCTGGACAGCCGTCCCGGTTGGATCATCCTGACCACGATCGCACCTGACGGCTTCCCACATAGCGTACCGTTGGGTTATTTCCGCGATGGAGACACCGTGTACTGCGGTTGTCGCGACAACACCGCAAAAATCCGAAACATCGAAGCGAACCCAAAGGTTTCACTCATGATTGAGTCAGGATCCACCATGGCAAATATCAAAGGCGCCATGATCCAGGGAACCGCAACAGTGATACGGGATCCTGAAGGCGTCCTGACATTAATGCGTAAAGCAGCAGTTAGAAGGGGTACTCCAGAAGCAGACTGGCCCACGTCATCTAGACCGGGCTCGGCGTTCATCGCGGTCAGTGTGCTCAATCGAATCTCCTGGGACTACGGGGTTTGATGCAATACCATCCGGGTCGCAATGGCTGGCGAAATCTGCGTGACGCGAACAATCGGCACCATCTCGGATATCCAGCCGATCGCCAGCATGAATAAACAGCCAACACCATTCGCAATCACGATGTTAAGACGCAGCATCATCGTCACACCCAGCACAATTCCAACAACCGAGATGATCGCGATTTCAAACAGATTGTATCGCGCGATGTAATCCTGGATCGCGCCCAGTGCACGCCGAATATCTCTCCTTTGGCATCTCCGGGAAAATCGACAAGGTAACCATCTTAGCGACTTTGCACGACCTCACAGCAAACGAGGAGGTGCGGACTACGGCCGGAAATTGACAGTGTCGCCACGTGGGCTTTCGCTAAGCAAATGTCATTTCAGTTCAAAGTCGCGGGCTAGAGCGCATACACCTTGGCTACGACGAAGACCTCGCTGCTCATGAACGCCAGGTTCTGACCTATGTTTGATCAGGATGGGGAAACAGATCTGACTGATCCTCACCTTCTCGCGGATCGAGACAATGAAAGTCCTTTTCTATCAGGATATGGAGACCATCAATCTCCCCATCAACCAGAGCGACTTCTTCGTTGTGCGCCCACTTCGAACAATCTGGACCAGGTATCCGCACCATAATCGTATTGTTGTCAAAGCTCGCCGATACCTTCAACTGATCAGACGGCGACAACATATAGGTGAGAAGACCACCGCCGGGAAAGCTAGTTGAACTGCTGACGCCCTGACCTTCGCCGATACTATCGACTTCACTCCGCGACAATCGGTAGCGAATACTGTCATCGAGAATTCTGAGTTTCACAAGTGTTCCATGTCTGAAGGTTCATTGACGTTTAAAAACCCTGAAGCAAGATCACTGCAATCAACACAGGCGGTATCGCACAAATCTAGAAACTTCGACACAGATCGAACACCTTTCGACAACTGTGAGGAGACTACTTCCCCGACTGACCGATGCATCAAGCAGAACAGATTCTGTTGACGATGACCATCGAATGCAACCTTCACTTGCGCTGACCCGATGTCGACAGATCTGAGTCGTTCGAAGATCGTCTGGTTTACAAATGGACAATCTCCTGGCGCACTCATCAACCAATCTGTCCTGCACTGAAGCAGTGCGCAGCGAAGCCCTTCCAATGGCCCCTGATCTGCGACTTCATCAACGATGATCCGATGCCCATAGGTCCGATAGCGGTCGAGGTTTCGATTGCAACTGATGACCACCTCATCCACGCACGGAAGCATCGAACGCATTACGCGTTCGACCATAGGTTCACCTTCAACCGACAACAAGGGTTTGTCTGCCCCAGCGAGGCGGGACCCGGCGCCACCACACAATATTACTCCTGTGATCTTCGCGGGGTTTGATCGGTTATTCACCATCAACTCCACCATCAAATTTACCGTCGCGACCGACGCGACTTACATGACCGCAGAATAGTACAATTCCGACTCGCGGGTCCCCCAAAAATCAGGTCAACCATGTCAGAGTTCCTACCCACTGCTTGCAACCTCTGCTACGCCAACTGCGGTATTCTTGCCCAAGTTGAAGATGGACACATCGTTAAGGTGCGTGGGGACAAGAATCACCCCGTCTCCAAAGGGTATACCTGCAACAAAGCAGCACGGATTGACTTTTATCAAAACGGACGTGACCGACTCTCGAGCCCGCTGAGGAAAAAATTAGACGGGACATTTGAGGAGATCGACTGGGAGACCGCTATTACGGAGGTCGCCGCAAAACTGTCCGGTTTACGCGATACCCATGGTGGCGACAAGATCATGTATTACGGCGGTGGCGGTCAGGGCAACCATCTTGGCGGGGCCTACTCCGGTGCTGTCAGGGAGGCGTTAGGTATGCGCTACCACTCCAATGCGCTCGCCCAGGAAAAAACAGGCTTAAGCTGGGTGAGTGAGCGCACTTTAGGCGGCATGTGGCATGGCGACTTTGATCACTGTGATGTTGCCCTGATCATCGGAAAAAATCCCTGGCAATCTAACGGTATCCAACGTGCTCGGATCATGCTGCGCGATCTGTCGAAAGACCCCGACAAGACACTCATAATTTTTGATCCGCGTAAAAGCGAATCAGCGGAACTGGCTGATATCCACCTCGCCGTTAAACCCGGGACCGACGTCTGGTGTATTGCGGCCATACTAGGTTATCTGATGCAGCACGACCTGGTCGACCAGCAGTGGCTGGCAGAACACACAGAGGGGTATGACCGATTGCTCGACCAGCTTCGTTCCGTCCCTGTCCAGGATTACGCGGACTTTGCTGGCATACCAATGCCACAGATCGAAGCCGTCGCAAAGGCGATGGCAAGCACCAACCGCATCGCAGTCTATGAAGACCTCGGTATCGAGATGTCTCCCAATTCAACGTTGTGCAGTTATCTTAATGTACTGCTGTTTGTCCTTCGGGGAGCGTTTGATGTCCCAGGTGGAATGCATCTGATTTCTGGCATCGGCAGCATCTATGGCTTTGGCGCTTCACCCGGGGTCGTAGATGATGACGGTTATGAGCGCGAGTACCAAACGTCTCCGGTAAGTGGCGCACGCGTTGTGACTGGTCTCTTGCCATGCAACGCCATCCCAGATGAGATTCTGACTGACCATCCCGATCGCATTCGGGGAATGATCATAGAAAGCGCCAACCCCGCACACTCGCTTGCGGATAGTGCAAAGTTCCGGGACGCACTCACCGCGCTGGACACTCTGGTCGTCATCGATGTGGCCATGACCGAGACCGCACAACTTGCCGACTATGTGCTGCCTGCGGCCTCTCAGTACGAGAAATTCGAAGCAACCTTCTTCAACTTTGAATACCCCGAGAACTTCTTTCATCTAAGGCATCCCTTGCTACCCCCGAGCCCGGGTACGCTGCCAGAACCCGAAATCCACTCACGACTGGTTGAAGCCCTAGGCGTTTTTGAGCCTGAAGACTTGGCACCATTTCATGAGGCGGTGAAACAGGGTATCCCCGCATTACTTCAGGCGGTCCTCCAAGACCTACCACGGTATCAGCCTTACCTGGGGTATATCATGTACCGTGTACTCGGTCCGACGCTGCCTCATGGCGCAGCCAGTGCGGCCATGCTGATCGGATCATGCCTTGCATTTGCCGAACGCGATCCACATGCCGTCTGGCGTGCAGGCTTCGAAGGTCAAGGCCCCATGCTTGGCATCAACCTATTCATGGCGATGTTGGAGGCAAAATCCGGATTAATTATTTCTTCCGCAGATGTGGAAAACGACCCAACACAATGGCGTCAACCCGGCGGGAAAATCCAGTTGCAGATGAGCGAGATGCTGGACGACCTGGAAGAACTGAAGGAATACAGGATGCCGGAACGCACAGATGAGTTTCCGCTACTGCTTGCGGCTGGCGAACGCCGACTCTATACCGCTAACACCATCGTGAGGGATCCTGACTGGCGAAAGAGTAACAACCCGACGTCATTGACCATCAATCCAATCGATGCCAACGCGCTGGGAATCACCGATGCAGCGACGGCACGCTTGGTCACGAAGCGGGGTTCACTGAACGTGCTCATTGAGTTCGATGATCGGATGCAACCCGGCACTATGTCGCTACCTAACGGGCTAGGATTAAACTATCCAGACCACACGGGTGTGAATGGCATTACCGGGACATCCACGAACGAGCTGACGGACCTCGAAGATCGGGACAAGTGGGTAGGTACACCCTGGCACAAACATGTCAGGGCACGATTGGAACCTCTCCAATAGGTCGCTCACCTTAGGGAGAGAATCTCATCAGGTGTGGAATAACCCAAACTGACGTGTTCAGTAAGCCACTCGGGGTCGTCTTCCCGAGGTAACTTTTCTCTGTCAGGCCCTTTGCAACTGATCCTGTAGAGCAAACGTGCATCATCGACCGATCGAATCCGTGTCTTCATCGGTGGCGAGTTGTGCAGTGTCAGCGTATTGTCCCAGATCGTGACATCACCGGGCGTATGGAAATGGTCGTATCGAAACTCTGGTGACAGCACGTGCGCCTCAACCTCATCTAGCACAGACTGAGACGCCGCTTCCGTCATACCTTCGACAACCACGGGCGGGCGCACCCTCGGCCGCGAAGCCCAAATGGGACTGTGTAACCCGGTCAGTCCTGACCGTGGATGGGTTCGTACAATCGGTGCCAGCCAGCCCTTATCTCCGGTGTTCAGTCTGCGTCGCACCCGCATCTTTTTCAGACGTTTCTGTTCACTCTCTGGTAATGCCTCCCAGGCCGCCACCGTATCTACGAACGCGGTCTGTCCATCGACTGGCATAGCAATACGTTTACGCATCAGTTCCTCGGATGAACCTTCGTAGTATCGTGTTTTAGCGACATCGTCATCGGGTAACGAGATCCAATGACCATCGTTGCCTTTGACAACCGGCATCTGGTGCACCAGGAACATGCTGACCTGCAGCGGAATCGGTTCGTACTCAATATCCGTATGCCAGGTACCACCAGAAATTACCGTTGGTGGCTTCTCTGAAAACCGACCGGGGGTCTCCGGGTTCGTTTGTACATTTGAAACCACCAGCACCGCCGGAGACTCATGTTCGAGGCACATCAACTCACCCGGAAAGGCGGCATTCACTCTTGCGGCCATTCTTTGTTCGACGGGTCTGATTTCAATCTCACCATCGGTGGCACCATCCTGTTGACCGGGTTTACCCGCCCGGAGAAAGTTGCTCGGGTGCGGGACCGGGGCACCAAAGTGATTCGCAAAGCGTTCAAGGTGTGGCAATGATCGTTCATTCAGATCCTGTCCTGGCAGCGAGACAATACGAAACCAAGCCAGCGCATCGAGCAGGCAGGCTGCCTGATTAAAGTCCATCGGCAGCTCAAGACTAATGCCATGGATTCTCAATCCTGCACCACTTGCAGCAAGAGGCCCCTCAACCTCAACCTCAATCTCACCAAATGCACTCGAGAGCTTCTGCTTTAGTTGATCTACATTCACAAGGCCTCTTAAACAAGTCGTTATTCAATTTCAATCAGAATTTCCGTCACGTAACAACTGTCATCAAATCATACTTGACTGTTGCCATTGTCTGATACAACGCCTTGCCCTCTCAAACAGCCACAGAATCCACCGTCAATCGAAACGACAGGACCAGTATGCAGATGCAGGATCGCTTTTGTGCGACACCACACATGTTCGACCACCAACGCAACAAGGATGATATGACTTAGACTTCCGATCGCCTCCTCGGTGTTGGAGGCAACCAGAACATGATCGTCACCGATGGCACCAGTAATATCAACAAAAGCCAGAAGACCGGATCATAGCTTCCCGTCATATCAAACAACCATCCGCTCGCCAAGGATCCAAAACTTCCCATCATCGTGAACATGTTGACGAAGCCAAGTACCTTGCCAAACGACAATGTACCAAATCGGGCAGCGTACACATTCCCCATCATCGGCATCACGCCTCCTGTTGCGATGCCATGAAGAACCGCAGCGGAGACCAGCGCGGCATATCCAGGACGCCCCAGGTAAAGAAGCAGAGCACCTGTGAGCGACAACGCCATAGTCCAAAACAGGAAGCGGTGGTCAACATGATCGCCCAATCCTCCAAAGATGAACTTACCAACAATCATGCTGAGGGAACCAATTGAAATCAGCTGAGCTGCTGTCGACTGCGTAAACCCAAGATCGGATACGTAGGCTCCGAGATTAAACTGGATGGCGGCAAACGACATGTTGATGGGAAGTAACCCAGCAATCGGAATCCAGAACATCCGTGTCGTTAGGATCTGGGGTGTCGTCCAGGGACGTTCATGCGGCAGTGGCTCTGGGACATCCAACGCGGCAGCCTCTGGCGGCGATATCCGCAATACCCAATAGTTAAGCGGCACCATGACCACGACAGTAAGCAGTGCCAAAATCTGGAGTGTTATCCGCCAATCTAATTGCCCTAGTAACTGGGCAGTCACGAGGGGAAACAAAAAACCACCGAACGATGTACCGGCTGCGGAGATACCGATCGCCAGGCCTCGCTCCTCCGTAAACCACTTGCCGACCAGTGTCTGTGACGACAACGTGCCGCAGAGCGACATACCAAGTGGCAGTAGCAATGCATGCAGAAAAATAATCTGCCAATAGTCGGACGCCCACGATGAAAGCAAGAGTCCCAGAGCCATTGCAACAGCTCCACCGATGATCAGCCAGCGCATTGAATGGGAATCCAGGAACCGACCAACGACAGGACTAATCAATCCACCTAGAAATTGCATGAGGAAGATCGCTATCATGATCTCCCCTCGACTCACGCCAAAAGTCTCGAGCCAAGGGACGACGAACAACGCAAAGCTGTAAACGAGAATCCCGACGCTGATGCCCTGATTGACCAGAGTCAGGCCGACTATGAGCCACGGGTAGAATGGTGGCTGCGTGCGGGTTGCGTTCACGTTGAATAGCTACCTATTCGCGGGCGCGACCGCCCTAGCTGTTTGGCAACGTAGGAAATGACAGCGACAGACCCTTCGCTTCGATTAAAGTAATGAAACCGCCTTTGGCGGTATAGTTACTTTCTGGCAGGTTCTATACAGCCAAGCTCAATGAGTGTGTCCCCGGTGGACTGCAATGTGTCTATGGCACTGTGCGTCTTCAGACCCAGTTCTTCGATCGCTTTGGTGCAACGGGCCACGAGACGATGGTCGGAGGGTTCAGGATCATAGTCACCAGCCACGTTGATATCCGGATACAATTCCTGGAGTGTGTCCAGCATCATCCGCATCGACGGTTCCTGGGATTCATCAGTCGCGACCATCATGTAACGGGTCCGATTCTGCGCAACATCACTTTCGACCGCCAGACGCTGACACTCAGCGATGTCGCGAACGTCGATGATGTTCCAGGTGTGCCCGTTACCTTCAAAATCGGTTTTGCCAGAGAGGAACAGTCCAATACGTCGTTGCCAAACCGTATTGTGCGGTTTGCCAAGCAGTGGTCCCAGGACATGACAGGGACAAATCGACACGACGTCGATACCGGTCTTCTCTCCAAACTCATAGCCCAGCATCTCTGCATCAACCTTACCTTTAGCATAGGAGGATCGCTGTACTGACCATGCGTTTACCGTCTCTCCCTGGCGATTGGTGTAGGTATACCGTTCATCCAGGGTCTCGTAGCGACCACCAGCCCAGTCATCTTCCGTATATGGCGCGCCAGGCTCGACCCCTTCGTCACGTCGTCCCATGACTGCGGCTGTTGAGGACGTATAGATTACCCGTTTTACCGTTCCCGCCTTTCTCGCGGACTCCAGGACACCACCGGTTGCATCCAACAAGCTCTCGTACATGGACTCTGCTGATGGTGCATCATACGCTGCGTCGGTACCTATATCTGCCGCCACATGGAACACAGCACTGCATCCCGCAAACGCCTTATCGTAGCTGCCATTCACCGCCTGCATTAGGTCAGCAGCAAAGAGAACAACACCCCCGGGTCCCGCGGCATCGATGTCTTTCAGATAGGACGTTTTGTCATCACGGCTGGTGTCACGCAAACAGGCATGCACGGTATAGCCATGTTCGACCAGGTTTTTGACCACATGAGAGCCGATGTAGCCGGATGCGCCAGTGACCGCAACGGGTCCGTCCTGTGGTCCTGCGATTGATGCCATGGGAATCTCTAATCAATGATTGGCCGCGCAGTATGTGGTTGCAATACCAGGGATGCAACAAACGCTGGGGGTAAATAGGTAAAGAATGACGCCAACGGAGCCGTAACTAGTATCTCAGGAAGGTAGCCAATTAGCCTTCACACTAACGCTGATACGAGCGCCATCGTCGTCATTCGACTGGCGGACCCATGCTTCTCGAACAAGTTCGTTAAATACACGAGGTTGCGCAATGACTCGATATCGTCAACCAAGATGTTCGCTGATCTCGAAATGAATATAGACCGGCACAAGCAACATCGCCCTCCGGACCTCTTGACTTGCCGGTAGTCTCCCGTGTGCAGGCTAGGAGGGACTGATGATTGACGCAGGGTTTGTTGATAGAAAAATCAACGAGCCGCTCTATATACAAACGAGCGTTCATTAATTTTACGCCTATGGCCATACCTTCTCCGCACGGGAGCCCACGCGTTAGGGAACTGATTGGTTTGGACACGATCGCCCAACGGTGGGTCTGGTTCACGTAAGCATCTTCTAACGTGGACACAACGCAAATCGAGGACATGGAATTGTCACTATGCAACGATCGGCCGCCTTTATTAGCGTTAACTGCCTGGTCACATTGATCGCGTTTCCCAGCGACGAGGATACCGAGCGTCAGCAAAGGCGTTCGACAAGGCTAACTAGACTGCGCCAAAGCACCGCATCGGGGTTCTGACAGGACAGTTACTTCAGGCCAGGTACCCGTGTAACATGGCGCGATTTTACCGATTTGGCTGTCAAGAAATGTCCGACGCACCAAGCTACCAACGCTTGGAGAGAGAGGGACCACTTCCCGTCTCGACCAAGTTTTATCAGGGTATCGGAGCCATCCCGGACACATTGAAGAATTGGGTCTTCAACACATTCGCTCTTCTCTTCTACAACCAGATTCTGGGGATGGACGCCTTTCTGGTATCGATCGCACTTGCGGTTGCGATGGTTTTCGATGCTGTGACCGACCCGGTCGTAGGTTCCTTTTCTGACAACCTTCAGACACGGTGGGGACGACGACACCCTCTGATGCTCATCGCGTCCATCCCACTAGGTTTGTGTGTCGTCGCCGTTTTCATTCCACCGGATGATCTGTCACACATCATGTTGTTTGTCTGGCTCACGACCTTCACGGTACTGACCCGAGGATTCATGACCATGTATTTCATCCCCTGGTTGGCGATTGCTGCAGAGTTATCCGACGACTATAACGAAAGAACCTCGATCATAATGTACCGGTATGCCGTCGGTTTGGTCTTCGGATATGGCGTTCCTGTCATCATGTATAGCACCGTGATGGCGAATACCGACGCGTTCCCCGTAGGCCAACTGAACCCCTACGCCTACCCGGTGATGGCCACCTGGACCGCGCTGATCATGATCAGTGGTGCGCTTGCCACAACATTCCTAACCCGGCGTGAAATCCCCTATCTTCGCCAGCACGTCGCTCCAACGCCGCCTTTCAGGTTTGGCGCAGCGGTTGGAGACATGGTCCGTGCTCTGAAGAATCGTCAGTTCGCACTGGTATTTACCATTGTCTTCATTTCCTCTGCGATCAATGGGAGCATCGGCAATATCGGTATCTACATGCAAACCTTCTTCTGGGGATTGACGGCCGACGATATTCGATGGTTTAGCATCAATTCGCTTGGCGCAATTGTGGCATTCGGCATCACCGGGCTATTGCAGAAACGTTTCGACAAGAAGCACATCCTAATGTTCTGCGCTATCGTCTCGCTGGTCGATGGCATCGTTCTGATCAACCTTCGATTTTTTGACGTACTACCGGATAACGGAACGTCGCTGCTGCTCATCATTCTGGTGACCGTCACCACATTCTCAGTCGCCATCGGAACGCTTTACGGGATTATAGGTGCCTCTGTTGTGGCAGACATCCTAGATGACCACGCCCTCCGAACTGGCTACCGGCAGGAAGGCATGTTCAACGCGGCGCTGTCGTTTTCCGGTAAGGCAGTGACCGGCGTTGGTATCGTTCTAGGAGGTCTGATCATCAGCCTGATCCAGTTACCAATTGGAGTCGCGCCATCAGATGTATCCGCAGAGGTCATATTCCGGCTCGGCCTGGTGGTCGGTGTGCTGATTCCGCTGTTGCATATCATCCCGATCAGTCTGATACCCCGCTACAAGCTGACCCGTGACGTTGTGCTTGATATTCAGGCAAAACTTGCGGCCCAACGCAAGATACAAGGGAAGATGGAGGTTGATTCTTATTCGCTGTGGGAATGAAAGACGTCCGGACGGACGCCGCGTGAAACGGGCATCTTGACACCGCACAGTTTCTCATTGAGGGCGGTGCACAGGCTGATCTGCCGGCCAATCAATATAAATCGATACTTGCTTGGGCCTCAGCCGTCGTGGCGGCCCAGCTGGACGAGCGTACCGCAGTGACCGCCTGTCTGACTGAACACGGGTGAACAGCAGATCTGCACAACCGCTGTTGTCTCGGAGAGGAAGATGGCAGCACCCTTCGTTCTGAGATCGCACTTGCAACGACCTCGACAAAGGAATAACTCGATGACGATGCATGCCTTCCTCTTCACTACGCCATTGCCAGCTAGAACAAGCCAGCAGCATTGGCATGCCTAGAATTAGCGGGCTTTATGGGGCCGACCCTGGCCTCGCGCTGCGGTGGGCCGCGTGGCTTGGACTGATATCCGCTGTTGACCGTCTGCTTGAGTTGGTTGTCACGCCGCTCAGGCTAGTCATGTTCGCATCATGAATCTGCTCATCAGAAAACGTGCCAAATTTTACCAACGATATGACAAAGGGGAATAATCGCTGTTTGAATTGATCCAAGCCGAACGCGTCGATACGAGTGTCACAGTTGAGGCGGAGTGCCTCAAAGCTGCCATCAAGCATCGATTCTACAAGTAAGAGATCCTCGCCATTCTACAGCACGGACATTCGCCCAACTATGGAAACGGGTATGATGCACAATATCGATGAATAAGGACCCACCATGAGCAACCAGCGACCAGTACCCGTCAAATCCTTCGATCAGATGCGATCCGACCTGAACGAGTGGGGCTACTGCCTTATGGCTGATGCCCTGTCCCCTAGACAGGTCAAGACCATCAAAGCCCGTTTGCTGGATCAGGCAGACGCCGAACGAAGTACCGGTGTGGCTTTACGCGATGGTGGCCCCATGCCCTGGCAGAAAGATCTACCCCAACGTGCCCCGAATCAGCGCGTAATGAACCTGTTGGACAAAGGAGAGGAATTCTGGCAATTGCTGCTACACCCCATTGTGGATGAGATCATCTGCCATCTCCTGGGTGAGAACGTGATCTCGTCCAGCGTCACCGCCAATATTACCCACCCCGGTAGTCAACCCATGCCGCTACATTCCGATCAGGGTTATGTCGACATTCCAATCACCGATGCAGTCGTGTGCAACACCATGTGGATGCTCAGTGACTACACCGCCGAAAACGGTGGGACGTATCTCATCCCCAAAAGCCACCTGCGCAATCAGGTGCCGGACAAGCCATTTGATTTCAGTGAGTGCATCTCGCTGGAAGGTCCTACCGGCACGGCCTGTGTCTTCGATGGTCGCGTCTGGCATGGAACCGGACCCAACACGTCAAAAGATGATTCACGGGTTGGTCTGCTCAACTATTGGTGCCGACCCTGGTTACGTCAGCAGGAAAACATGGCGGTGTCGCTCTCCGATGAGACGATCGCCACAATGCCGGAAGCGCTCCTGAAACGTACGGGGTTTCTGGTGCATGGAACTCTGGGCAACATTGATCCAAACCCTTCAGTCGCAAGACCAGAAGGTTTGATCGACCGGGCCCAGGAGCGTATCGGTCGACGTTCCACCGCGGAGGCCTGAGGCCCATTGGATATCTGGGTCGATGCGGATGCCTGTCCGGTCGTTATCAAGGAGATCCTGTTTCGCGCCGCTGAACGCACCGGCATTACACTTACACTGGTCGCTAACCACGGTATGCGAATTCCACCGGTACCCAATATACGCTTCCTGCAAGTCGAATCCGGTTTTGATGTTGCTGACAACGAGATCGTCCGTCGATCTGAACCCGGTGACCTGGTGATTACTAGCGACATCCCACTGGCCGCCGAAGTTATTGAGAAAGGAAGTCTTGCACTTAGCCCCCGAGGTGAAGCCTTCACCAAGGAGAATATCCGCGGACGACTGAATGTTCGGGACTTCATGGATACCATGAGAGCCAGCGGTATCGAGATGAGCAAGACACCCCCGTTATCCAAAACCGATAGGCAGACCTTTGCCAACGGTCTTGACCGGATTCTTGCACGTCACCAGCCCAAAGCCTGATCGCAGTAACAACTATAATCATCGAGTCACAATAGTCGAAGCACCACGTTTGTTGGTGTATGTTGCGAATTTCCAAGGACCACAAAGAACACAGCATGGCTCATGACCTAGTGATTCGAAACGGTTTGATTGTCGATGGACAGCAAACTGCCGCCTATGATGCGGACCTCGCAATCGATGGCGACACCATCACCGCCATTGGCCGAGTCGGGGGGAAAGGAACCCGCGAGATCGCTGCGGACGGCGCAACCGTCACGCCAGGTTTCGTCGACCTTCATACCCACCTGGATGCGCAGATTGGCTGGGATCAATCGATGACATCTGCGTGTTGGCATGGTGTGACCACAGCTCTGATCGGAAACTGCGGTGTGACATTCGCACCCGTCCATGACAAAGACAAAGAAGTGCTCGCATCGATGATGGAGTCAGTGGAAGACATTCCACGCCATGCCATCCTGTCTGGACTTCCCTGGAACTGGAACACCTATGGCGAATACCTTGACGCCATTGAACAGCTGAACCCGGCGATCAATGTGGCCGGCATGGTCGGGCACTCGGCAGCGCGCTACTACGTGATGGGCGAACGCTCCATCGAGGAACAACCCACCGATGAGGAGATTGCACAAATCGCGAAGGTGGTGGGTCAATCCGTGAAAGACGGCGCCATTGGTTTTTCAACGAACCGCTTGTTTGCCCACCGTATGCCAGACGGTCGTTGTATTCCTGGAACCTACGCGACCCACGAAGAAGTCGTTGCCATATCGAAGGCAGTGGGCGCACACGGGGGGATGCTCCAGTCTGTGATTGAGGGCGGGGAACGGGTCCACGACGAACTGGCACTTATGAAGAAACAGCTTGAAGCTGCACAGACTCGCCTGCTGTTCAGTGCACCCTGGACGCCCGGCGAAAACGGCGAATCCGTCTACCAGAAAGCCGTGGAAGAAATGCAGTCAGCGGGACTCAATATCAATGGCACCACGCAACCGCGAGCTGCTGGATTCCTGTCGGGTCTGCAGACGAATGTCTTGATAGCGATGCGGATCGAAGTGCCGGGTTGGCGTGAACTCCGTTCTACAGATCCGGAAAAGCGGCTTGATCGCATTCAAGACAGCGCGTTCCGGGCGCAACTAGTAGAAGAAGCCCAAACCATGGAGTCACCTCCAGGTATCGGGCACACGATGGCCTCTCCACGTTTCATGTTACCAATGGATAAGACCTTCTGGATGGGAATGGGCGAACGTCCCCACTACACGGGTAGTCAAGATGAATCACTGGCGGCCATAGCCAATGCTGCGGGTGAGCACCCTGCAGAGACCTGGTTGCGCCTGATGCTGGAATCAGAGGGTAAAGGACTATTCCATATTCGATTTGTAAATGAGGATCTTGCGCCGCTCCCGGGCTTCATGAGAAAAGACTGGGTCGTACCGGGGGTCGGAGACGCTGGTGCGCATGTGGGTGTCATCTCCGACGTGGGATGGACAAGTTTCCTTCTGTCGTACTGGCATCGTGATGTCGGCGAGTTTTCGATAGAGGAAGCCGTACATCTGTTGACACAAAAGCAAGCAAAGGTCCTCGGCCTCGAAGACCGCGGCGTTCTCGCTGAGGGCATGAAAGCTGATATCAATGTACTTGACGTTGACCGCGTCGAAGAACGCCAACCTGTGCGCGTAACGGATTTCCCGGGTGGTGCACCTCGACTGATTCAACGCGGAGTGGGTTACCGAAACACACTCGTTAACGGCCAGGTCATTCTTGAAGATGACGAGTTAACGGGGAACATGGGCGGGCGTGTGCTTCGTAATCCAGCGGTCTGAGATCCTTACCGAGGGATATTGTCATCATGGGGGCGCGTAGCGACAGAAAGGACCTGCCACTCTAAGCCCGTCGGTTTCAAATATTGGCACCGTGCAACCGGCAACTCGTAGACCCTCAAGCTTCGCTCAGGGTGACAGAGCGTCGGTGATACTCAGGTAGGGGCCGGACCAGGGAATTGCTCCCGCAACACACGTTTCAGGACCTTTCCATTTGCATTCCGAGGAATGACATCAATGAATGCCGCACCTTTTGGCAGCTTAAATCTGGCCAGCTTGCCATCACAGTGCTGCAGAATGTCAGTTTCTAAAAGTGCATCGCTCTTTCGCACGACAATCGCAAAAGGTGACTCTCCCCAGCGCTCACTGGGTTGGCCAATCACCGCTACTTCCGCAACATCCGGATGACCGAGAATCACGTTTTCAATCTCAGCAGGATACACATTCTCGCCACCCGAAATGATCATATCCTTGATACGATCCTGAATGTAAACAAACCCTTCTTCATCCATCACGGCAACATCACCGGTTCTGAGCCAACCATCCTGCGTAATCGTCTCAGCGGTTGCATCCGGACGATTCCAGTAACCTTTCATGATATGTTTTCCTGCGAGCCACACCTCGCCTTGCTCGTTAGGCAGGCAATCGTTTCCTTCCTCATCAACAATCCGCACATCCGTATGGAAGAAGCCGCGTCCGGTCGATCCAATTTTATTCAGCGCATTATCAGCATCAATGAGACAACCCGGGCCACAGGACTCCGTAAGTCCATACACCTGATGTACCTCTATACCAATATCCGCATACGCCTTGATCAGGTTCACAGGCAATGGCGAAGCACCACTATAGATGTAGCGTAACGCGCTATGGTCATAGTCCTGCGCATTGGGCACCTGAACCATAAAATTCAGCATCGCGGGAACAAGCAGCGACGTATTGATCCGTTCCTCTTCAATTAATTGCCAGGCTAGCTGAGGATCGAACTCGCGCATGATCACACTGGTATGCCCTAGGTAGATATTCATGGTTACGGGGAGCAATGCCCCCACATGAAAGAGCGGCAACGCGTTCAGATTACGATCGTCATTGCGCCGGTCATTGGCAGACGCACTGAAGGAAAACAGCGCCCACAGCGTGGTCTCGTGCGTGTGCATGACACCCTTTGGCAAACCCGTCGTGCCTGACGTGTACATGATATAAAGCATGTCATCATCCGTCGCACGAATGGGAGGCAATTCCTTCGAACCGGCATCCCGAAAATCATCATAGTCATCAGCAAACGGCGACTCACCGCCAACCTGCAGCCAGCGTTTGATGTCGGTTTTGTCTTTACGTCCCTGAAGGTCATTGGCCAATTCAAAGAACTCTTCTCCATAGATGCAAAGGGTCGACCCACTGTCTTTCAGGATAAACTCCAGCTCATCAGCCACCAGGCGCCAGTTGAGAGGCACAACGACCGCACCGATTTTAGCAAGCGCAAGGTAGGACTCCAGGAACTCAATACTATTCATCATGAGCAACGCAACACGATCACCTTTCTCTACTCCCGCATCGACCAGACTGTGACCCAACTGATTAGTTCGCGTCTCCAGTTCACCAAAGGTCCACCGATTGCGTGTCGCACTGTCGACATAAGCTTCGCGATCCCGATTCAGTTCCGCTCTTCGAGTCAGTAGGAGTCCGATATTGTTTTCCATAGAGTGCATCTAAGCAGTGGATGAAAATGCACCATACTGCACGTTCCCCGTCGTGGAAACCTATGCGTCGACTTCTAGACTATCGCCAATGTTAGGGCCTTGGGGTTTGAGTCCGAAAAGAAATCGGACGATATCGAAAAGGTGACGAGGTCATTGGTGAATCGATAGCACCACGGTCACTGTGTCGCGCATAACAGGGTTGTATTTCCAGATGATGGCGAGGTAAGACGGCGTCATTTGGAATCCCAGCGGAACGATCACAGTCTTAATCAAGGCGGCCTACATACGCCCAACGCCGAACGATAGCTTCTTTGGCGAATGTGCGCGTCCTTCTAGACACGTTGCAAGCGCAAAACCAATTGCCTGTCGAGAATCCCTGGGATCTATGACCGCATGCGACAAATTTCGGCCAGCAGAGTAAAACGCACTTTCCTGAGCGGAGAAATGCGAGATTATTCGCGCTTCCTGCGCGGCGAGCGCTTCACGATTTGGTACCTCCCCACGTCGCTCAGCTGCGACCTCGGCCACCTGCGTCATCGTGCGTGCAGCCTGTTCGCCCCCCATCACGTGAGACGATGCATTGGGCCAGGCAAACAGAAAATCCGGTTCATAGGAGAAACCACACATGCCGTAGTTACCAGCCCCGTAGCTAGCGCCACAATAGAGGGTAATCTTCGGTACCTGAACGTTTGAGACTGCCTGGATCATCTTCGCGCCCGCCTTGATCATTCCAGCTTGTTCGTATTCCACACCAACCATATAACCGGTGATATTACTCAGAAAAACAAGTGGCAGATCTGCCTGATCACAGAGTTGCATAAACTGTGCGGCCTTGTTGGCACCTTGCGGATCTATAGGCCCGTTGTTAGCCAGTAACCCACATCTAATCCCCATGATGCTGACATGCGCGCAGACCATCGTGGCACCATAATCAGGTTTAAAATCATCAATAACGGCACCATCCACCAGTCGTGCGATCAGTTCATGACTGTCGTAGCCAACCCTGTAATCGACTGGCACGAGACCGACGATATCCTCCAGGTCATAGAGGGGCTCTTCATAGGATGGGGGTGCCCGCCAGCGACCATCCCGGTTCCAATCTAGGTTCGAGACCACGCGACGCGCCAGGGCGATACCATCAGCGTCATCCTCAGCTAAGTACTCAACCAGACCTGTCGTAGTTGCATGCATCTCACTGCCACCCAGCTCACGATCATCTGCGACTTCACCCGTCGCTGCTTTTACTAAGGCAGCTGCACCGAGCGCAGCGAGGCCATTTTTTTTGACCCCAATCACGTAATCTGACATCCCCGGCATGTAGGCCCCTCCTGCTGTAGAAGGTCCGTGTAACACAGTGACTACAGGTAGACCGCTCGCGGAAAACCACGCGAGGTTACGGAACATCGCACCGGCACCAATCCAGTTCTCCACGCTAAAGTCCATCAGGTTGGCACCTGCACTTTCTACCAGGTGTACGAGCGGCAAATTCTGACGAAGCGCAATCTTCTGAATACTGAGCGCAGTATCGACCGTGTTTTTGGTATACGCCCCGGCACGAATGCCCGAATCATCCACCCAGATCATGACACGGACACCGCTGACAAAGCCCACACCGACAATCATGCTTGCGCCAGGTACGCTAGTGTCGGGATCGGGATCCTCGTACAGATAATTGGAGAGCGAATGTAGCCGAAGGAACGGCATGTCCTGGTCAAGCAATTTGGTCACCCGATCGTATGGGGGAACCTGATTGCGCTGCTCAAACACTGGTCGACGCCGGTTGGACACATCGACTGCACGCTGCTCCAGCGTACCCATTTCGTCTATCAGCGCCATCATCTGACGCCTGTTGGCAGCAAACTCCTCAGTGTGGATATCCAGTCGGGATTGAAAAACGGGCATGCGTTTTCCTGAAAAGATGTTGACCGCACTATGACCGGATTGACGAGCAGCCTCAAGAAGCCCGTGCTCCTAGTAAACGGGTTGCTCTGCCCAAGTCAGGGCGGGCGCCACTTAAAAGCTCGCTGATTTCTTACGGCGAGACATCACGACATTGTGCAATTCAGGTCGCGAGGTAACCCCCATCCACCTTAACCGTGGAACCAGTGATATAACCAGCGTCATCGGACAACAGAAACGCAATCGTCGCGCCATATTCTTCCCGTATCCGACCTGCACGACGAATTGGCAGCCATCCCTTGGGTCTAGGGAGACGTGCAGCTGGCGTTACCGCCTGCTGTCGATCCTCAAGCGCGTGTTTGCCCAGATTGGTTTCATCGACCGCAGCAGGTTGGATGGCCGTCGCTCGAATGCCGTACTCGGCGTAGTCCACCGCTATCTGTTTCGCCAGCGCAATAATCCCATGTTTGGATACGATGTAGGATGCGGCGGAACCACCTGCACCCACGACAGACCCGGCAATCGAAGACGTCATCACTATACTGCCACCATTCTCCATCATAAATGGGATCGCATGCTTGCTGCATAGAAACGGTCCAGTCAGATTGACGCCCAATACAAAGTGCCAATCCTCAATGTCAGTCTCGTGAATCCAGCCGCTACCACTCGTTCCGGCATTGGCTACAAGCCCCCAGAGGCCGCCAAACGCGGAGGTCGTCTCGCGCACCATTCGTGCAACGTCGTCTTCGACTGAGACATCACACGCGATCGCAACGGCCTCACCGCCTTCACTCTTGACCTCTTCAGCGACTGTTTCAGCAAGTTCGACACGCTTGTCAACCACGGCAACCCTGCCACCTTCGGAAGCAATCCGCAGACAGGCGCCGCGACCGATCCCAGAACCCCCACCGGTTATGATGACGGGACGTCCTTCGAGTCTCTGGGTCAGATCTGTCATATTGCATCCTTCAAGTCAGTAGCTGTAAAAAGGCGATCAGTAGGCCATGATAAGACGGTTCAGGCCGTCACCACCAACTTGTTTGAACATCACATGACCCAATCAAAGGAGCTCAGGATGATCCTCGCAGGAACCAGTAAAGGCGTCTTTCAGATTAGCGAGGACGGGCATCAGTGCACACTCGAGCGTGACGGAATCCGGGAGGTCGTCGTCATTCGCGAGCGCCTCTTTGCTGGTTCAGGACAGGGTGTTTACACCTCGGACGATAGTGGCACCAACTGGACGTTACGTGGACTTCAAGACCAGGCAGTGTGGCAGGTTCGCGATAATGGAGAAGGTGTCCTGTACGCGGGAACATCACCAACCGGTCTTTATCGCAGTACTGACTCAGGCAACAGTTGGGAACCCGTGCCTTCCTTGACCCAAATGGCCGAAGACAACGGCTGGTGTATTCCACTAGAACCACCGATACCGTCTAGTGCACGTGCGCTGGTTGTTCGAGGTGATAACCTTTGCGTCGGTGTCGAAGTGGGTGGCATTGCGATGTCCAACGACGCCGGTCGGTCCTGGCAGGTGGTTCTGCCAGGCGACAATCCCGACATTCATATGATGTTTGCTCACCCGAACCAGAATGACGTCATTTATACTTCAACTGGCTATGGTCGATTGGATGGCGTCGCTGAGATGGTGGAAGGCAACGCGGGTGTCTTCAGGTCCGAGGATGGCGGTTACAGTTGGACGTATGCATGGAAAGGCATTACGCCGCGATACTCTCGTCCCATGTGCATCGATCATCGCGCTCCATATGGACTCACGGTGGCCAGTGCACCGACCGCTTTTTCAAATTACAAACAGCCTGACGGTGCCGGTGCCATGCTGTTTCGATCGGTCGATGGGGGTGCATCCTGGCGTTCATTGTGCGACGACGCGCATTCGCCCAGCCATGCCAACTTCCACGGACTTACAGTCGACCCCTACAACCCGGGCGGTGTACTCGTCGGAACTGACTCTGGTGAAGTGTGGCGAGTCAGTGAAAACGCAGTCTGGGAGGCTATGGCGTCCGATCTTCCTCCCGTGTTGTCAATCGCAGCCGCTTGAAACTATTGGCGAATCGTACACTTCCCATTGTTGATCGAAATGACATCACGCTCTTTGATACGGACGCGGAAGCTGACCACGTTGTCATCACGCCATGCTTCAAGCACCTGTGTTTCTCCGGGATACACTGGCGTTGAAAAACGTACGTCGAAGCCTGCGACCTGAGTTTCATCATAGTCCAACATGGCTTTCAGAACGCCGTGGCATGAAATGCCATATGAACAAAGTCCGTGCAGAATCGGTTTGTCGAAGCCGGCCCGTTTTGCGAACCCAGGGTCACGATGCAGCGGATTACGGTCGCCGCACAGCGCATACACCATCGCCTGGTCTTCGCGTTGTGGCATCTCACAGGTGACATCCGGTTTACGTTCCGGCAACACGTGCGGTTCCGGAGCACCCTCTGCGGTACCGCCAAAACCACCATCACCGCGGTAGAACATCGTCGAGCCGAGGGTAAAGAGCGGTGTACCGTCTTTCAGATTGACGTCGGTTTCAGTCGTGACCAAAGCACCTTTGCCTTCGCCCTTGTCGTAGACACCGGTCGTACGATTAGTCACCAGCGTTTCTGCTGATTGAGGAAGAGGCTGATGCACGGCTAGCCTCTGCTCACCGTGCAGCAGCATTGTAAAGTTCATCTTGCTGGTCAGCCCGGGCGTTCGCGCAGGTGCATCGGGCGACACTGGCCGTCGACCACGCGACAGTACTGTGGCCGCGGTGGGCACCACGCGCTGTCCCACCGATTCACAGGTGTACTCCAGCTCTTTTTCATCAAGGGGATCTTTGGACATCCCGATCGCCACTGCGTATAGCAATGAATCCCGATCGTTGTATCCACCTTCCAGTTGTACCGGCTCGCGTGCCAGTTCCTCTTCTACGTCTGCCATCGTGATGGGCATGGGTGCTCCCTCAATTTTCATTCCGAATCTGCTTCAGATCGTGCCACAGACAGGGAATCGACACAAAGTGTCGTGCTGAGCCGAAAGCGACATATGATCGGGGTCAGCAAGTGGTCCTAGATCATCACCAGAGAAGATGAACCCTGCAAAACAGGTGAAATAGAGACTTCACTACGTTCAGCGTGACGTGAATGGTGGATATTGCCTGGTTGCGTCGTACCCGGCCAGGAATGGTCGGGTCGGGAGCACGCTTATTTAGTAAAACGGACGTGTGAAGCAAGAGAATTGCAGGTAAGCACTTTTCTTAAAAATATAGTCATCCAACACTGTCCTCAGAATCCACCCCAATCAACGCCCGGCCCACGCTTCGATAATGTGCCGGTCGCGCCTGGATCTGTTGCATCACCGCATGGATATCCTGAAAACATCGATAGATCGGGTGATCATCAAAGATGCCATCGCTACCAGCCAGTTCATAAATCTTATCCACGACTTCACCAGACGTTCGCATCGCACTCGTTGCCGCCAATCGCAGGCGCGTACGTACGGGGCCATTCGGTTGACCGTTTCGTGCTCGTTGATACTCACATTCTTCGGCCATCTCTAGCAGGAAGGCACGCGCACCCTGCCATCGCGCCTCTGAGTGAGCCAGACCCACGTGCACCATTTCGTCGTCAAGCAGCTTTCGATTGCCAAACGCCGGAACCTTGTCTTGCGCTAGATCGACCAGTGCATCAATGGCATGCCGCGCAATCCCAAGGCCAACAGCACCGAAGGAACTAGCGAACAATAACCCGTTGGGTAAACCGGTCGCCACGCCACAGTGACTCCTGAATACTGCGATAGGCACGGCGTGCCCTTCCGGCACTGCTAGGTTCTCTGCGCTATATTCGCGGCTGCCAGTGCCGTGCAATCCCGTCACGTTCCAGCCACCTCCCAGCGCTACCGATTCTTTCGGCACGATACACATACCAAACTGCGACTGGCCGCTGCTATCAGTAATATCAGCCATGGCACCCAGCCAGTCCGCATGCATACACCCACTTGCAAATCGCCAGTGCCCGCTAAGGTAGTACAGACCATCGCACTCCACCGCAACATTGTCACCGGGTGTCCCCGTTGCCACCACGGCATTCGGGTTCTGTCCCCAGATATTGTCCGCAACCCCTTCTGGAAGCCCATCAGCGCCATTGCAGAACACGCCGCCCTGGCCCACACACCATCCGGTGCTTCCGTCAGCTTCAGCAATCGCTTCGATACACCGCAGGTATTTAGGCAATGACAATTCGCTACCGCCCAGAGACGCCGGTAGCAGCAATCGAAAGAGTCCAGCCTCTTTCAGCGCATTCGCGAGTAAGGGCGGCAATTCACCAAGACTGGAGATCTGCCCGCCACAGGTTCGGATACGCTCGGCGAAGCCGCGCGCCAAATCCAGTTGCGGAAAGTTTGTTCGGTGGCTCTCAACTCTCAATTTTAAACGTTCTCAAAACACCCATCGTTTCTGGCATCCTATCATTTGACGTATGCTTCACGCATCAGTCCGAACGGGTGCGCTGGTTCACCGCCGTCAGAAAACCACGGAGCATATTTATCTCCATTTCATCCGGTCGCAACCGGGTAAACAATCTACGCAACCGGGTCATCAACTGGCGCGGGTTTTCCGGATCATGGAAACCCACATCGACCAGGGTCTCTTCTAGGTGCGTCATGAAGTGTTCAACCGCATCAGTCGTGGCTGGAGGCATGTCCCAGTCAGGCTCAAGTGGCTCGCCTTCGGCCGCCTGCAGGATCTCATAGCAGATCACCTGAACCGCCATCGCTAGATTTAATGAACTATAGGCTTTTCCCGTCGGAATATTCACATGGAACTGGCATCGGTGGAGTTCCTCGTTAGTTAATCCCCGAGATTCTCGGCCAAACAGGATCGCAATATCACTATCGTCGCGCCGTTCCGAAACAACTTTCTCGGCACATGATTTAGGAGTGAGCAACGGCCAGGGAATTCGGCGCTCTCGTGCAGAGGTCCCGACCACCAGGTGGCAACCTTCTATCGCTTCGTCCACGTTCGACACGACCGTAGCACGTTCCACAACATCGACGGCGCTGGCGGAACGGAACACGGCCTTCTCGTTAGGGAAGTCCTTAGGACTGACCAAATAAAGGCGAGTCAGTCCCATGTTTTTCATTGCACGAGCGGCAGCGCCGATATTACCAGGGTGCGAGGTTTCCACCAGTACGATACGAACGCTAGGAAACAAGTTGGCTGATTCAGCCATGTCGTCAGTCATAGATCAGGAAGCCGCCTCAAGTGTTTCCAACGGGGGCATCCCCAGCGCTTCACGATAGGTGTTGTGATAATGATGCAGCGCAGGTTCATTGCGCCCAAATACGACGAAGTCCTGTGCCTTCGACAAGGCTCCTTTATGCGCGCTGGCGGCAACCCAATAGTCTTCAGACTGAATCACCGAAGCGAATCCGGCGGCACGTTCCGTCGGTGATCGCTTTTCGCGCTGCTCCGTGATTTCCGGCGGAAAGTAATCCTTTCGATAGAACGCTACTTCTGAATAACTTTCATTCGGGTCCTCACCACGAGGATATACCCGCACCAGTGTTGGCCCGTTCATTCCTAGGATAATCTGGACATTTGGGAAGATGTAGTACACCGGTATGCCTGCAAAGAGAACGTGCCAATATTCTGGTGGCACCTCGCGCATGCGGTCGATACCACGATGGCACAAAACCATACGATGATTTCGCTCGTACGTGTCATACGACTGACAATTGCCGTACATCCCAGGAGCTAGGGTATCTTTATGCAACGCGTCAAAATGGTAGGTCTCGCCAAAGGTATCAATGGCCAGCTTCCAGTTCATCGCCGTGTCATACGTCGCGTCCCATTCGCGTTTTGCTCCAGCAAAGTCCCATTCGGAGAGCTCATCACCGAGGCCGCCTAGAAGTTCATCAAGGTCGATGCGACCATCCGGATTCGCACTAACCCACAGCAATCCGTGTCGTTCCTCCGCTGGCAACGAAACTAAGCCAAAACAGGATTTATCAATTTCACCAAAGTGGGATTGCTTGGGCACCGATACCAGGTCTCCAGACGCGGAATACCCCCATGCGTGGAAAGGACAATTGAACACGTTCTTTCGTCCACGCTTCTCGTGCTCAACCACCGCACCCCGATGACGACAGACATTCAGAAATGCCCGAAATACGCCAGTCTTGTCGCGCGTACAAAGAATAGGCTTACCCAATTCCTCCGATGTAAAGAAAGACCCTGGAGCGGGTAGATCGCTCGAAAAACCCAGAATCTGCGGATAATCCTGGAAGAATCTTTGCCATTCCGTCTTGGCTACCGCTGCATCGGTATAACTTGCGACCGGGTTTTTGAGAACTTGTCCTGCATCAACGTTGGTCCCTTGATCAACATGATCCATCAACAATTTAATAATACGTTGTTGTTCAACTTTCTTCATAGCTCTCGTTTACGTTCTAAGGCGCCCAGATTAGGCTGAAATGCCCTCGTCAGACAGTGGCATAGCACGCACACGAATACCAGACGCAGCGTATATGGCGTTGGCGATCGCGGGCGCTACCGGCGGCAACGCTGGTTCACCGATTCCCGTCGGCGGGTTGTCACTTTGAAGAAAGTGCACATCGATATCTGGTGCATCCTTGATGTGCAGTACTGGGTAATCATGGAAGTTACTTTGCTCAACCCGGCCATTCTCCATCGTGATCTTCTGACCCAGCATGGTGCTATATCCGTCAATCACCGAGCCCTCAACCTGGGACGTCGCGCCACTCATGTTGATGATAGGCCCGATGTCTACCGCGACGGTCATCTTATGCAACCTGATCCGACGATTATCATCGACACTTACCTCAGCAACCTCAGCAATATGCCCCGCATGGCTGAAATGGAACGCGAGGCCAAGACCATATCCTTTTGGCAGATCGCGCCCCCACCCAGATTTCTCTGCGGCGAGCTTCACCACATCCGCAGCTCGACTAGTGTTCAGTGACCAGGCCTTACCATTCCAGTTGGGTTCGCCAATTATCTCGAGTAGGAATTCAACGTGATCCCGATTAGCCACCGTCGCAAGTTCGTGAATAAAACTCTGCACAACAAAGGCATGTGTGTTGGCACCAGGAGCGCGCCAGGCACCGCAAGGCGTCCCAATATCAATCATTGTCTGGGATGCTCGCACATTTTCTAGCTGAGGAAGCGGGAACTCTCCTGGTTGAAACCATGCACCCATCACTGGGCGACCATTCTGGCGCATGCCAATAAAGTGTTGATCCCACGCCACTAGTTTGCCTTTCTGGTCAATCGCACCTTTAAGTTTCTGAAATCCTCCGACACGATAGAAGTCGAATTGCATATCGTCTTCCCGTGTCCACGTCAGCTTGATCGGTTTACCAACTTCTTTAGAGATCGCTGCAGCCTCACACACGAAGTCCGAAACAAAACGACGACCGAAGCCCCCCCCCATGCGGGTCTGATGGATCGTGATCCGATCCTTTGCAACGCCAGTCACGCTGCTGACGGCTTCGGGAATATCTTGGGGGGCCTGTGAAGGGGCCCACACCTCGACCTCACTAACACCCTCCATTCGCCTGAAATCAACCGTACAATTCATCGGTTCCATTGTGGCATGTGCTACGAACGGGTACGTATAGAAAGCTTCAACAACCTTATTCCTCCGTGACGTCAACGCGCGTTCTGCCGATCCTTTGTTCACAATGTTGAATCCGGACTGATCCTGTGCGGCTTCAGCCTGCGCCGCGAGCCCCTCCCAGCTGTCTTTAGACGCACCACTCTCATCCCACTTAACTTTTAGCTGTTTTTTCGCATTGAAGACATGCCAGGTTGACGTACCCACAATGGCCACGCCAGACATTAACTGGTCCACTCGTCCGTTTCCCGCAAGAACGAAGGCATGCGTAATGCCGGGGAGCTTTCTAATTTCATCAAGATTAGCCGACACGACACGCCCGCCGAACGCAGGACACTTCTGATAGTTCGCAAAGAGCATGTCTTCAACTACTGTGTCGATGCCGAAACGGGCCAGCCCCGTTGCGATGACGAGATTATCAACACCCGAAACAGACGTACCAATGATGGTGTAATCACGAGGGTCCTTGTAGACCAGTTCATCTGCCGACGGCACCGGCTGCTTTACAGCCAGCGCCGCGAGCTGTCCGAAAGTGAATGAGTGCCCGGATTCATGCCTGACTTCACTATTGGTCGCGTCAAATTCCTGTGTTGGTTTTTCGAGGAGTTGTGCGGCAGCACCGATCAACATAGCTTTAGCGGAAGCACCCATCTCGCGCATCTGCTGGAGACTCCGCGATATCGTGGTCGAGCCCCCAGCGCTTTGTCTGCCAAATCGTGCCCCATCCACGGGTGCCTGCTCAACAACAACGTCCTCCCATCTGGCACCCATCTCCTCCGCAATGATCATTGGTAGAGACGTTCTAACGCCTTGCCCCATTTCAGGATTCGAGGCATAAATTGTGATCACCCCATCGGAGTCGATCTTTACAAATGTGTTCAGGTCGCCGGAACCGATCAACGTTGACATGTGCTCATCTGCTGCTGAGAATCCTGGCGGTGACAACGATAGCATCAACCCACCCCCTGAAAGAGCAGTGGCTTTAAGGAACTGCCGGCGCGTCACATTAGTTTTAACTGTCAGGCTCATACGCGTTCACCTTCCCTCACTGTATTCTGTCGGCCTGTGTTTATGGATTTACCCCCTACCTCATAGGCTAGATTACTCGCGGCACTATGAATCGCCTTGCGAATACGGACGTAGGTACCACAACGACAAAAATTGCCACTCATGGCATTGTCAATATCGTCGTCAGAAGGATTCGGTTTCTCTGCAAGTAAAGCGGCAGCTGACATGATCTGACCAGACTGACAATAGCCACATTGAGCCACGTCATGTTCAATCCAGGCCTTTTGCAATGGATGCAGATTACCTGCGTCGGCGAGCCCTTCGATAGTCGTAATTTTCTCGCCCGCCGCTACTGAAATTGGCAACAAACAAGATCGGATCGCCGATCCGTTTAGATGGACTGTGCAGGACCCGCACTGACCAATACCACAGCCGAATTTCGTACCCAGTAGATCGAGTTCATCCCTGAGCACCCAAAGGAGAGGCATCTCGGGGTCGACGTCCACAGTAAACGGATCACCGTTAATGGTAAGGGCGTATTTCATAAGCCTCCTGCAGCTTAACGCTTTAAAATAAAATTCTTTTCGGATTTTAGCCTAGGAGAGTCAAACCTTCCTGTCTCTAACCTTATGCCTCGATTGACCACTTCCTAACGATCGATTTCGCTAATCAAAAATCCTGATTCATAGTTGACCCGTAAATACACTATGTTTCCATGTCGCCAACCTAGCCTTGTTTTAGTAATTGTCTCCCTATTAATTACTGCCTGCACCGGCGGCGATGCCGATTCCGAAGCTTTGGCAGCCGTCGAATCGGACGGCTACCGTTACCAATTAGCCTCACGGGATGGAATCGGAAAAATCTACGAAGGTCGAGAAATCTCTCAGGTCATGGGTCACCTGGGCGCTGGATGGCTGGAAAGACCGTCCCGGATGCGGGAGGAACGAACCGACCTGCTGATCAGGCGCTTACCCCTCTCCGAGGACAGTGTCGTCGCTGACATCGGAGCTGGAACTGGCTATTTCACATTTCCCGTCGCAAGACGTGTTCCGAAGGGTCGTGTATATGCGGTCGATATACAAACCGAAATGCTGGACATCATCGCAGCACGGCAAACTGATCTGGGGATCAGCAACATCGTGCCTGTTCTGGGTCAGATCGACGATCCTGGTCTGGATGCAAACACCGTGGATCTCATCTTTATCGTCGACGCCTACCATGAGTTTTCCCATCCCCGTGAAATGGGAGACGCGATGGTCCGCGCACTCAAGCCCGGAGGGCGACTTGTACTGATCGAATACCGTGCGGAGGATGCATTTGTTCCAATCAAAACACTACACAAAATGTCCGAAGCTCAGGTAAGAAAAGAGATGACGTCAATCGGTCTAGAGTGGGAAGCTACCCACGATTTTCTACCACAGCAGCACTTCCTCGTATTCCAAAAAGCAACCATCTGAGAGACTCTAAAGAACTGTCCTCATCGGTGACAGAGCCACCGCTTTGTTACAATAGCGTTCAATTCGCCATCGCAATAGAACGCAGCATGACTGATCCAGATGAAACAAGATTACTGGTCCAGAAATTGGGCTTCTCTCTCGATAACATGCAGCTCGCGGCTGTTTCAAACGCTCTGGACGGTTGGTATGCCCAAGCCCGAAAGACCCGACCTGATCGTGAGCCTGTGCCGCTCAGCACAGCGATTGAAAGAGCTGGTTGCAGTCCCTACATTGCCGGAAAAACGACTCAGGCCTACACGATAGATGGTACGGTCGCTTCTGGTTTCGAAGGGGTTCGCGATGCGTTTACTAACAATTTTATAAAGGGACTTGAGCGTAACGCACAGCTATGCATCGTTCGCAATGGAGAACGTATAGTTGATCTCTGGGGCACGAATACAGAAACCGGTCAATCCACGGCACCAACCTCTGGATACGATGGCGACACCCTACAGGCCGTTTACAGTTCAGGGAAAGCAATAGAATCAACTGTGTTCGCGATGGCCGTTGACCGCGGATTATGCCAGTTCGATGATCCAGTAACGAAACATTGGCCGGAATTCGGGGAACATGGCAAAGATATTTTGACGATTGCGGATGTGCTACGGCACGACGCTGGACTACACGCCTTTCATACGGCATTCAGTCGAGAGGATGTCCTCGATCAGGCCAACCCGGACGGCAACATGTCCCGAATCATTGCAACCCAGGCGCCATGGCGATGGGCGTCAGGGCAGTACGAAGGCCAGATTCCGCGCATCTATCACGCGGTTTCACGAGGCTACGTATTGAATCAGATCCTGATCCGTGTCGATCCCGACGCTCGCACCATCGGTCAATGGATGACGCAGGAACTGTGCGGACCTCTGGGTGCAGACTTCTTCTGTGGCCGACATGATGCCTCGTTTGCAGTGGGCAATCTACCTGAGGCCAAAATGGGTTTTCGCACTGCCCCAGACCACGTCTACCGGTTCGCCAATGCAACCGTGTCTGGCATGGTTCGAGGTATCCTCAACGAGCCATCTCCTATGGAAGCTCAGATGGCCCGTCTGCGAGAGGACGCTTTGTTTCCGCTCAGCCCCGAGGTTGACCCACAAGGTCGTGTCACCGGTGCACGTCCAAATCCCATGGGATTTGAAGCAGACCCAGGGGATCCAGACAGCAGTGCACTGGAAATCACGTCCAGCAGCAGTCACGCCAGTGCCAGAGGCATGGCGACGATCATGGGCATGCTCGCTAACGGCGGAAAACTCGGTAGTACCCGAGTTATCTCTGAAGCGGGGATCGAGACAGCGACGCTGCATCCCGTCCACGCCAGCGACCGGCCTAATGGCCGCTTTGGTATGGCGGATTCCAATTTCGTTCAGTCAGGTTGGGGCGTGACCGGAGAGCACACCTTTGGCTGGGGTGGTGCCGGTGGTTCGGTGATCCAGTTCAGTCCCAGCAAGGGCATCGGCTTTGCATACACCTGTACCGGATTTGGCAGTGGCTTCTCTGGCGATCAAGATCGCGTCGGGCCGCTGGTGAAAGCACTCAATGGCGCAACTAGCTAACTATTCGATCTGCAGTAGCGCAGCTGAATCCGTGGTGACCAGAAGTTGGCGCGCCCGGCGCGATTTGAACGCGCGACCTTTGGCTTCGGAGGCCAACGCTCTATCCAGCTGAGCTACGGGCGCAGACTCTGGCCAGTGTGATCCGGTCCAGGGAGAATCAGTATACCGAATGATGAGACGATCTGATCTTCACGAGGATCGGCCCACACAGGACCGCGGGTTCAACTAGAACCCCAAGATTTTCTTGATCACTCGCATCCGTCGCGTTGATTACTGCCAAGATCGATACGAGACATCTGACCATTGGTCTGCGTCGGAACAATGTCGAAAATAGAGGCTATCGTCGAATATTGGTTCGCAGCTTGATTGCCTTTGGAATGGCGAACCCTTCTTACCGGACCACCTTTCTCCAGGGAAGTAATACGTTCAGTGCAGCACAGAATCTTGCGACCGATATTGACAGGATGACTAATGCGACGTTCGTCGGGTAGGACATCAAGCTCTTGTTTCCGTGTAGCGGCTTCGCGGTCGGCATCGTTTCTGGCTAAATTCCCGCATCGGGACACACGGCTGGTCGAATCTAGATAGCACCGGACGCCTATACCGCATCCCTTACGAGCGGTTATTTCAACGGTCGAGACCATGCGTTGATCGTTGCACTCATTCTCGGAGAATACCCCCGTTAGGGATACGATTGCCCAACGTCCCTTTCCTCACAGAACCTGTCGCAATAGACTGCGTCAATGAGAACCAAATTGATCTTGATCTTCTTCATCTTTGCCTCCAGCACCACCCGTGCAGATGAGGTCAGAATTGCTGTCGCCTCAAACTTTAGAAGTCCGATGGAAAAAATCGCGA
>Ga0208624_1000039_pt1 | contig 74026 bp, 66 predicted proteins | sample Knorr_S23_td_DCM_FD_185607 | JGI IMG/M metagenome (GOLD analysis project Ga0208624, IMG submission 185607) | Marine microbial communities from Southern Atlantic Ocean transect - Knorr_S23_td_DCM_ad_71m_LV_A (SPAdes) (version 2) | ecosystem: Environmental > Aquatic > Marine > Oceanic | place... | reverse complement strand
GCAACGACTTGTCGATTCTAGCTCAAGGTCGCTCTCCACGACCGTACTTGTTGTTGCTGACAACTCAGCCGCCAGAGCATGTGTGGTGAACAACAACCCAACCGTCAATCGGACGGCGAACAACAGTTACACCGCCAATGCAGTACTGAAGTCAGGCACTCCCTCCCAACGACCTGCATTTGTCGCACGCATCACTGCGATCGTTTTAATTACTTCCGGATTCGCGAGACCCCAGGGTGCTTCACCAGTTAGTACACGAACAATGTTCTCAGCCTGACGAATGGGGCATTCTTCCAGGAAGGTTGGCGAAAATCCGGCGAGATGTGGCGTCACGATAGCGTTGGGTAACGACAACAGCGGATCCTGGGAATCTACCGGTTCAGCTTCAGTTACATCGAGAGCAGCCGCTTCGATAGTGCCAGCCTGCAATGCAGACGCGAGTGCACTACCGTTCACCACGGGCCCACGGGAGGTATTCACCAGCAACGCCGTCGGCTTCATCAGCTTCAGCGTATCTTCGTTGATAATGTATCGCGTCTCTTCGGTCAGAGAAGTATGGATCGAGATATAGTCGGATTCCTTAAGCAATTCCTCGAGGGAAACCAATTGAACACCGTAGAGGTCAGCAGTGGTCTGCGGGACGTAGGGATCATGAGCAATAATTCGTGCTGGGCCAAAACCTCGCATACGCATTGCGAAGGCTCGACCGATGTTACCAAAACCAATCACGCCAACCGTATGTCCCGAGATGCGTCGTACTGTTCGCATATACTCGACAGTCAACTTTCGATCATCTCGCCAGGCACCTTCTCGCGTCGTACGAACGGTGTCATACATCCGCCGCGTCAAAGCCAGTAACATCGCCGCCGCATGGTCCGCGACCTCTGCAGTATTGACGCCCGGGACGTTGCAGGCCAACACTCCCAGCTCTGTTGCTACGTCAAGATCAATTGAATCAACGCCGACACCCATCCGGCTGACGACCTTTAGTTTCGGGCAGGCTTCCAACACTTTGCGTGATGTCAGCGGCATGGTACCGACCTGAGCACCGTCGGCATCTTTCAACAACTCGATCATGTCATCTTCAGATCGACAGACACCTTCGACCACTTCAAAACCAGCGGCTTCGAAAAGATCAACGCGATTGAATGGGCTCGATTGCAATGCAACTTTCATGGGAATCCCCGACGACTAAAAGCGCGCAGTATACCCCTCTGATTAGCAGATAGGGCAGACGATCGGACTCCGCGTGGAACCGCCACGTGGGGGTGCTATTCCACAGGAACTTCCGAAGCTTCAGCCTCGGACTAGTCCTCCTGGACGTTCCCCTGTGGGGACACCATCTGCAAACGTAGTCTTGCCGGACTTAATCGTGTACCGATAGCCGGACACCTTCTGGACGAGGCGGCGTCCGCCCGTGGGCAGATCAAAAATGGCTTCCGGACGCTCCAGTCTCAAGCCATCAAAATCGATCACGTTGATGTCAGCGAGTAGCCCCTTCGCCAACAAACCGCGATCAGTCATTCCATAAGCTTCAGCCGTTCGACGGGTCATCGAACGTACAATGAACTCGAGCGGCAATTTGTCACCGCGCTGTCGATCACGTCCCCAATGGATCATATTAAACGTTGGCATCCCCGCATCCGCGATCACACCGCAGTGCGCGCCACCGTCCGACAAGCCCATGAGGACATTCGGGTGTTGAAGCATCCGATGCTGCGCGTCTAAGTTGTAAGAAGAATAGGCACCCAGGGGTTGATAAAACAGCTCTTTGCCCTCGTCCGCGATCAACAGGTCGTACATGACCTCGAGCGCTGACTGACCACGGGCTTTGGCAATACCCGCCACGCTTTCGTCAAACGTAGGCTCATAGTTTGGCTTATCTCCCAACGGGAACACCAGTGCCATAATCTGTTCAAGATTACCCATGATGCCCGCAGATGCTTCAGTGGCTTCAATGCTGAGCAACTGTTCACGAATCTCTGGATCGTGCATCGCGGCCACCTGTTCCTGAAGCGGCAGATTAGCGAGCTGTTCGCGCCAAACAGGATGTCGCACGAACGCGTGAAAGCTGCTCTGAAGGCCATGCAGAATACCCGTGGGTCGGCCTGCCATCTGCGGCATGATATTCATGTTGGATTGTCGCGCTTCCTCGACCATGCGGTACATCTTATTGTCCACATAGGCCGCCGGTGTCGTTGCGATCAGTGTGACCGGACGACCCGTTTTCGCTGCAAAATCCTTGACCCACTGCCATTCGTCATCGTCGCCAAGATTATCGGACACCATTTCAAAAATACCATGATCGAGACCTTTCATGGCCAGTCCCAGTTGCAGCATTTCATGACTACCAGCAAACGTCCCAGGAACGTACTCTCCATGAATGTCCCGATGCAGGAGCGTACGGCTCGTTGAAAATCCGAGTGCTCCCGCCTTGACGCCATCACGAACCAGCGCCACCATCTCTTCTAATTCCGCCTTAGTTGGCTCGTTATCGCCGCTACATCGTTTCCCCATAACATATGCCCTGACGGCCCCATGCGGCACCTGGGTTCCAATGTCAACGGTTCTCGGTAATGTTTCCAAAGCATCTAGGTATTCCGGAAACGTCTCCCAATTCCACTGGATACCTTCGGCGAGCGCGGCACCAGGAATGTCCTCAACACCTTCCATCAGCTCGATAAGGAATTGTTCATCGCCAGGGCGTACCGGAGCAAACCCGACACCACAGTTACCCATGACAACAGTCGTCACCCCGTGCCAACTGCTAGGTGCCATTATCGGATCCCAAGTTGCCTGTCCATCATAGTGGGTATGGACGTCGACCCATCCGGGCGTGACCAACATGCCTGTCGCATCGATTTCCTTTTCACCCTTCTGCTCGACATTACCCAAGGCAACGATACGGTCTTTGTCGATAGCGATGTCACCACTAAACCGATCAGCGCCGCTACCATCAATAATGGTGCCCTTACGGATAACAAGGTCATGCATAGTTTCTGTCCTAATTCGTTTACTGAGTCACGCGCTCTGGGTCACCCTACTCTTCTACCAGTGCTGAACCAACCCACAGCTGTTGAGATGCGGGTCACCATCCAGGTGTGACAAGAACCCAACATGTCCTTTCAGGTGCGCCAGACCTTTTACCAGACTTTCTCCCACCGCCCAGATTCGATCGACTTGTATAATGCTTGTGCTGTTCGGAACTCGCCGAGTGAGTATTCAGGAGGTGCGGCCATGGTCGTGCCATCAAGTACAACCTCGCAGAAATCCTTGATCTCCGCCCCGTATGAATTCATTTTGCCTTCGACGGCATTCATGATGGACTCGCCACGGGGGTGATCCTTATTGAACAGAATCAGTTGTCCGTCGCGACCACCGGTGATCTGAATCTCTCCTCCTGTACCCGTCACACGGAACATATCAGTCGGTCCAGATGCATGCATGACATTCTGACAAGTCAGCACACCGACGGAGCCGTTCTGGAACTTCATCAGCATGCGTGACCAGGACTCCCCTTCCATCCTGGGTACGTGATGTCCTGCAACCCCGATCACCTCTTCGACTTCACCCATCATCATTCTGAGCGGTCTGATCCAGTGAGCTCCGCCATCGATCGTGAGGCCACCACCAGAAACAGCAAGACTGTATCGCCAGGGAGGCGGTGCATCAGCATCAATGACCACACGATCGTAGAAATTGCCGCTCGCAGAAATCACTTCGCCAATAGCACCTGCATCCATAAGTTCTCGTGCCTTGACCACGTCGGTCCAGTATTGCGCCTGTTCCGCAATCATGAACACCGTATCCACTTTATTGCCCGCATCGAGGATGCGTTCGGCACTTTCAAGCGAGTGCGCCATGGGTTTCTCCAGCAGCACATGTTTACCCGCATCAAAACAGGCCAATGCTGACGACTCATGCAGATCGTGGGGCAGCATGATGTCGACTGCCTGGAAATCACCTTGCTTAAGCGCATCGTCAATATCGGTAAAAGCTTCTGCGCCTGTCTGTGCTGCCATCGCGTTCGCAGCATCCGGGTTGTTGTCGACAACCGCAGTCACGTCAACACGTGTCGCCACCCGCTGGATACCCTGCCAGTGTGCCTGCGCGATGCCACCGCAACCAATGAGCGCAATTTTCAATCTGCTGTCAACCATAGCCCATCCTGTCTGTCATTCGCGAGGACCGTAGCATCGCGCCTCATCGTTGTCGAACCTTCGGCCGACTCGAATCGTGGGCTTGTCCGTCGCCACGGCTATGCGAAGATAGCCATAACAACGGAGACAACGATGGCCACATCACTCAACGAACTGATGACAAACTTCCCTCAGATTGGTCGTGTCGAGTGGATCGGTGTGCGGCCCGACACCCGCACACGGATGCAAGTCGTACAGGAAGTTGAAGCCCGTCAAGGACAAGGACTTACGGGCGATCGATTCAAAGCGATGCGCACAACAAGAGAGATCAGCCTGATTCAACAGGAGCATATCAACGCGGTGGCGTCATTTATGGGTTTTGACAACATCGATCCAACTATCCTGCGCCGCAACATCGTCGTGCGCGGCATCAATCTCCTGGCACTCAAGAACAAGGCGTTTTGGATCGGAGATGTCCGTATGGCATGGACGGATCTCGCTCAGCCCTGCTCAAAGATGGAAGCTGCGCTCGGTGAAGGTGGTTACAACGCCATGCGTGGACATGGCGGCATTCTGGTCCGACTGCTATCCAGTGGCATTATTCGGGTTGGTGACGAGGTACGGTACGACTGAGGTACGCGCTCGTTTAATTAAAGGTCGAGCACCATGTCGACGTTCGTACGAAAGTCAGCATCACAAGGAAAGGGTCGCTGCTTAAATCTCAATTTGTGATAGGGACCCAGCGCAGGTACAAGTACGTAGTCGGTCTCGAGATACATTTCTCCATAACCAGCGTTCCCGACGATCTCGATGGCGGCTGAACCCACTATTTCACCGATGCCCTGCCCACGCGCCAGAGGAGATACTGCAATCTTGGCGAGCTCGCACTGGATTTCTGAATGACGAAGATCGCTCAGGTACCGAGCAACTGATCGGGCGGATAAACTGTAAACACGATCTCACCGCCTTTGCCAGATTATCGTTTTCCGGATCCTCCAGCCCTCGGCGATCCGCGACTTCCATCGTGATGGTAGTCATTAATCCACTGTTCCGTCAAAACCTAAGAGTGTAGGCATATCAGGGTGAGTACGTGCTCACTTTTGCGGCACAATCAATGCTGTGAGTCCATCGACCGAATCATAGTGGCTTCAGCTGAGCCTCGAAAGAGAGTGCTCCAGGCATCTTGTACGGCGGTCGCGTTCATATGGCCCGTCTCGCGAGTGATTGCTCTACTTTCGTCAGAACAGCGTCGATTTCTATTCCAGCAACCGCAAAGACTGACGCCATCAGATCGTCGGCTTCCCTCAGATAATCGACGAACTGGGGCTTCAGTTGTTTCCCTGCTGCTGTTAATGCCAATACCCGTTTGCGTCGATCCTGTGGATCCCGATAACTAGCCAACAGGCCAACCTCAATCATTTCCTGAGCAAACTGCAGGACTGCAGGATGCGATAGCCCAATACTCGTCGCGATATCGGTCACCGCATGTGGCCCCTCCTGAATCAGATAATGGTAAAGCGGCAACCAACGCTGGCGGAGGGGCAATCCACTTCGGACTAAAAGATGAGCGGATATCACATGAAGCTGCTCTGTAATACTCTTCAATCTGAAATTGATCATATATAGGTATTTACGTAAGTATTTACATATTATACCAATGACTCCTATTTAATGCCACGAAGTATCCCGCACTCACTTGGGCTTCTACGCAGCAAGATGCGGCTTGAGATCAGGTTTGCTATAAACTCGAAGTGGCTGGGCTAAAGACAATAGCATTCGAACTATATAAGTGGGGAATCGTCGTTCCTGCACTGATCCTGTCTACGTTCGTTATCGGAATGGTCGCGATCGTGATTTCACTACTAGGTGGAGGCCAGTTTGCATCACGCTACGTTGCAAGCTTCTGGGCGCGCTTCAATGCATTCATCAGTTTGATGGATATTGACATCGAAGGGCTGGCGCATCTGGACCCAGCAAAATCATATGTGATCGTCGCCAATCACCAGAGCCTGCTCGATATCTATGCGCTCTATGGCTTCCTTCCCATTGATATCAAGTGGGTGATGAAAAAGGAGCTCCGTCGAATACCGGTACTGGGACTCGTCTGTGAGCTGATGGGTCACATCTTTATTGATCGCAGCCGGACCGAAGCTGCCCTCGCAGCCATCAACGCAGCTGCCGACAGCCTCACTGCAGGACAATCGATCATATTCTTCCCCGAAGGGACCCGGTCGGTGGATGGGCAAGTTTTACCGTTCAAGAAAGGCGCGTTTCGATTTTCGATTCAGACAGGTCTACCACTCTTGCCGATTTCGTTGGTGGACACACACTATCGCCTGCCTTCTGGCACCACTGACCTCAGCGCTGGATCAGCGACTATTGTGTTACACCCACCTATCCCCATCGAAGAGGGCACAGACGTCACCACACTGACAGAACAATCGAGAAAGATCATTGCGAACACCCTTAAGGAGCGGCAATTGCCCGAAGGTGTGAGTCGTGTCAACCAGTCGTGGTAGCCGTCTGAGTTAACGCACCCAGGGCATGGCCCGCAAAACATAGCGATAGAACAACGTCCAGAACGGTTCGATGTAAAGATCCGATGGAATTTCATGCTGTATTTCACGATGCAGCCTCGGCAGCTGCGACCAATGGAGCCCCTGACGGTAGTGATGGGCTGTGTGGTAACCCAGATTCCCCGTGATGCGGTTAAAAAGCGGGTTGGTGATGTTATAGCTCGCTCTGAAAGGATCTTCTGATTCATCCAGACCTGCATGATGGTCATAGGTCGCCCATGCCGTAACAAACAATGTTGTGACCATCGGCAGAACAAACAGGATCAACGCTTGTATGGGTTGATACCAGACCAGAAGCGCAACAACAGCGAACGTGAGTAAGGTATACGACAGATGGATGCGATAGATCGCGGGATAGCGTCGGCCCACCAGGTAACCACGGTAGTAGGCAGTAACCGCAACCGTAAAGGTGTACTCAAAAATCCCCATTTGTGAACCATCTCGCCGCTGCCACCGCGACTCATCCTGCGTCTGATCCTGGTAATTATGGTGATGCCCGAGCACGTGGTGTAACAGCCACAAGTTCGTGGTCACCCCGGTATGCAGTGCATAGAGGACTTCGAGGATGCGATTGGGAATTGCCCAGTGGAAAGTACGCGTATGCTGGTGATGATGATTCCAGGCAGCGATACATGCTTTGGGAATAATCATGATCAGCAAGTAAGGAATCAGCCACCACACCTGATCGACGAACAGATATAGCCCAAGATCCAGGATACTGAGCGCCACAATCAGCAACACTGGCCACGTATCAGCCCGGTTTCGAATCATCTGTTAGAAATCTACTCGTAGTACTAAAATTAGGCCGCGAAACGTTAACCTAACCGACGACCAAAGTCGTCTCCCATCGCCAGAAATGTTATGCAGGTTTTCGCGCGGGAAGGGTCAGGTTTAGGTAAATACCATATTCGCTTAATAGAAAATTAAATAAAGTCGTCCAGACTATAACGGATGCAAATGTCGGTACTGCAGAAAATTCATCAGTGGGACGTCGACATGTTTCTGGGTGTCGCCAACCACCTCCATGAACGCATCGTGCGGACTGCCTATTTCGCTTCAAAGACGGGCGATGGTTGGCTGTATCCTGTGATTCCCTTTGCCATCCTTTGGCTCGGGTTGGGTGACGAGTGGTTCCTGCTGACCTGTGCTTCTGCATTCGCCATCGAACGTCTGTTGTACTTTGCCGCCAAGAATTCGTTCAAACGTCGTCGTCCCGGCAATATCGTCCCTGGTTACTCCAGCCACATCATTGCTACCGATGAGTTCAGCTTTCCAAGCGGCCACACTTCCGCTGCCTTCCTGATGGTGACCCTTATCAATATCGAATTCGGGGTACTTGCAACACCCCTCTATGTCTGGGCCCTGATTGTCGGTATCTCTCGCATCATTCTGGGTGTCCACTTTCCAACCGATATCATGGTGGGATCCCTGATGGGGACAGGCATCGCGCTTGCGACCTACACATACCTAATCTTCTAACATCCATCCGATGACGCACTTTTTGGACGCGCATAAAGTAAGTCACGCATAACCAGAGCGTCGACAGGTTCCCGGCAGTCCCGACGATAGTCAATCATCAGACCATATTCGTTCCGCGGCATCTCGACGTCGCTGCTGGAGGCGTTATTCTGGTGCGCGCATGAAACTGGCCTCACACTCTGCAACAAGTTCGTCCGTATCCTTTCGAACCATCGTACCTTGCATCTGGAACAATCGACCTCGCTCAAGTATGCAACGACCTTCGAGTTTCGTTGGGATACCGACAGGCAATGCATCCTTATAGCGAATGTCACAGCGTGCGGTGTACGCCCGGATACCCTTCAAAAACATCCAATTCGCCATCACGTCATCCAACACGCTGTAAATCAAACCCCCATGAGTGACACCATCGTAGCCACAATGGTCAGGCTCCGGCGTAAATTCAGACCGACAGACTTCGCCGTACAGAGCAAACTCAAGTTGCAGACCGATGGGGTTCGAAGGACCGCAAACAAAACAATGATTGGCATCATCACGGAGAGAGGCCACGGAACACTCCTTGTCCTAAACAAGTGGATTTTGCGGAGACTACCCTGCTTTCCCCAATCGTGCACAGACCTCTTCGATAAACAGGCGTCGATAGTCTTCAAAGATCGCAGAAGAATGAGGTGTAATGAAGACGTTGTCCTGACGCCATAACGGTGAATCCTGTCGTAACGGCTCTTCCTCCGTCACATCCAGAAAAGCACCACCCAAGTGATCAAGTTGAGGCAACAGGTCTTGTGCCGTCAGCGCGTTACCGCGACCAAAATTGTAAATGAATGCACCTTTTTTCATCCGCGTAAGCCGTTCCGCGTTCATGAACTGGTCGGTGTCACTGCCTCCAGGGAGCAACATCAACACATGATCTGCCAAAGGAAGCAGATCCAGGAGCCCTGACATCCCGTATACCGGGATCTCCGCTTCTTCTGATTGCTCCGGATGCCGCCTGATACCAATCACCTCACGCACGTGTGGGGTCAAGACTTCGGCACAGATCTTTCCAATATGTCCGTACCCAATGATCAAAACAGACTGTCTCGACAGCATTCTGCTCTCTCCCTGAGTCGTCCGATCCCACTCCCGTCGCGCGAAATTTCGAATCATCTGCGGCATGCGATGATTCATGAACAAGATCGCACCAAGGACGGACTCGCACATCAGTTCACCATGATAGCTGCCATGACTGACCGGAACCCGACCCGAAGGATCCGATCTTGCCCAATCATCACCAGCCGCAGGCGTAAACACTGTCTTAAGTTTCGGAAACTGCGAATACCAGCCTGTCTCAAAATCCCAGGTCAGTACATGGTCCGCACGGTCTGCAGCAGCCAGAAGAGACTCGGTATCGAAGTGCTCAACGATGTCGTATCCCAACGCCGCCAATGGTGCATAGTCTTCCGCGCCAAGCACAAACGCCGGTACATCGTTAATCATTAATGTATGGATTTCAGTCATGACAACCCCGACTCCAGGCTTCGCCGCTAATTCTATAAGTCGTTATGGTCAGACGCTACAGGCCGTGTGTTCCGTGGCGTAGGTTGGTAGCATCACGCTTAATAGCACGGGAGTCCTATTATGCTCAGGATCTATCATGTACCTGGCACACGCGGCATGCGAGCCATTTGGGTTTGCGAGGAAATATCACATCCCTACGAGATCGTGCCGGTGGATTTTTCCGTGGAATATCGAGCGACACCCGAGTGGCGAAGAATGAATCCCACTGGGAAGGTTCCGGTGATGACGGATGGCGACCTCAAGGTCTTCGAATCCGGCGCGATGGTGCACTACATTCTCGACAGATACGGTAACGGAAAACTCCAACCCGCACCGGGGACCGACGCTCAGGCCATGTTCCTACAATGGAGCTGGTTCGCGGAAGCAACCTTTGCACGACCACTGGGCGAAATCGTCAACCATCGTCGCGTTTTCGGAGACAACGCCCGGGAGGACGCTATCGCCGAGATGCAATCACGGGCACATCTGTGCGTCGACGCTATCGCCCAAGAACTGGCCGATGGTCGCCCCTATCTTTGCGGCGATACATTCAACGCATCAGACATTATGATTGCGTACTCTCTGCATCTGCAGCAGAGACTCGCTCCGAAGGACTACACCACGCCCCTTCAGGCATACTGGGATCGGGTGTCTTCACGGCCCGCGTTTGGTCCTGCGAGTTCGTAGTCTGATAAGCACCGGGCAATAGAAGCTGTTTTAGGGTTTACGATGAGATAACGTCCAATGCTCCAACAGGTGGCCAGAAGTAAGTTCGAATGAAGTGGTCTTGTCAGGTATGTTAACCTATCGATCTGCAGACCTGCTCCACAGGTAGTCTCCAATGCCGATTCAACTGCGTCAAATCTGTTTGGTTGCCGAAGAACTTGCACCTGTCATTGACGATCTCACCTCGATATTGGGCGTAAATTCAGTCTATATCGATCCAGGAGTCGGCAAGTTTGGGCTGGAAAACAATCTACTGGCAATCGGACGCAATTTCCTTGAAGTGGTTGCTCCCATTGAAGACAACACGGCAGGTGGTCGTTACCTCGAACGGCGTGGTGGTGACGGCGGCTACATGGTCATCACCCAGGCTGACAGTCGTGAGACGTATGACGCGATGCGCGAACGGGCAGCGCGTCACAATGTTCGGATCGCGTTCGAGTCCGAGCGTGGGGACTGGAACCTGACCCAACTACATCCACGCGATATGGTGGCCGCATTCCTAGAAGTAGAGTGCGACGCTTTTAACGATTTCAACGGCAGTTGGCACCCGGTCGGAGGACTGGGCTGGACGGACAAAGTCAAGCAGAACGTTACCGTTAACTACCTGGGCGTGGAACTACAAAGCGACGATCCATTTGAACTCGCAACGCTCTGGGGCGACGTCATTGGTATGCCCTGCGAGCGCGATGGCGATCAGTGCACAGTGGCTTTGAACAATGCCACGCTACGATTTGTGACCGCCACCGACGGCAGGGGGCCTGGCCTGGGTGGGTTAGACATCGCGGTCGCTGATCGCAACGCTGTGCTTGCTGAAGCGAAACATCGCAACTGCTACGTAAATGATGGTCAGGTTCTGATATGCGGCACACGGTTTTATCTGCACGACGCCTGACCACACGTCAGAGTCCATACCTCATCTCTACTTTTCTATTCCTGCGTTGTCCTGCCAAAGCCAACTCTCGATATCAAAGAAGAGTTTGACATGGGTGCATTCGAACATGCCATCGTACTGGGCAGTAGAATAGCAGGACTGGTCAGCGCCCTGAGTGCCGACCCTAGCTAGTCGTCACCTACTCGTAGCTATAAATTTCGATCTTGTTGGCCGTCATCGTATAGGACGCAGTCGCCAGTTCTTCTTCAACCTGACTGGCGACGATCGTTCCTTCGATCCAGTAGGGGGTCCACAGAGATTCCAGCCTAAATCCTGCTTCAAGCTCTGCGTAAATCGTTTGATTGGGCGGTGGTGGTGGTTCGTGGATGCAAGCCCCGAAGTAAGGAACCAGCAAGAATCGAGTGACGACCTTACCGTCAAATTCGATCGGAACGATAAACCCGGGAATTCGGATGTCCTTGTTGTTGAGATCGGTTCGAACGCGCTCCCATCGCGGCACTTTGACACTGGACTGATCAGATTCCCTAGGGACCAGGTCCACCCAATCGGTCAGCCTGGGTTCCGCAAACGCAGGTCCCGTAAATATAAACAGAGCCAATAGGCTGACTCCCAGATGAAAAGATCGCGGATACGAACGCCTGTACACTCGGTATACGTTACAATGTATCATCTAAATATCTCTCAAATGGGCGTGAGCAGTGTCAGACGCAGCCGCTGAAGAATACGCAATAGCATTGCATGATCTCGCGTTCCAATACGATGCATCAACCGCTCTCGTAGTCGACATTCCATCATGGCAGGTGGCAAAGGGAGAGCACGTATTCCTCTATGGACCGTCCGGCAGTGGCAAGTCCACATTACTTGGACTTCTGGCCGGCCTTCAGGTTCCAACACGGGGCGCTGTCTCCATCCTTGGTGAGGAACTATCCGGTCTCTCAGCAAGACAGCGGGATCGATTTCGTGCACAACGCATTGGCGTCGTATTTCAGCAGTTCAACCTCATCCCCTACCTGTCGGTTGTAGACAACGTCCTGCTCGCGTCACACTTCGGTGACATTCGTCAGCCATCTTCAAGATCCAAAGCGCTGGACCTGCTTACACGGGTAAATCTGGACGATTCACTACACGATCGACTCGCAGGCGAGCTCAGCATCGGGCAACAGCAGCGGGTCGCGATCGTGCGCGCGCTCATCAACTCACCACAACTGCTACTCGTCGACGAACCCACGTCAGCACTCGACCACACTAACCGAGATGCTTTTCTTGCGCTGCTGTTCGAAGTTGTTCAAGCGTCGGGTTGCGCCATGGTGTTTGTCAGCCACGATCCGGCGATTGCCGCCTCGTTTGAACGAAGGGACGACATTGCAAATCTGAACCACGGAGCGACTTCATGATGGGGGTCACGGTGTTGTTCAGTGTCGCCGCAAAGAGTCTGCGATACCGTTTGAGCGGCGTCATTCTGACGACAATCGCTGTGGCTCTGAGCGTGTTCGTACTACTTGGCGTCGAACACGTACGACAGGAGTCTCGTTCAAGTTTTGCAAGCACAGTATCCGGTGTCGATCTGATTGTCGGTGCACGAACAGGGGACATCAATCTACTGCTTTTCTCTGTATTTCGAATCGGCAGTGCTTCCGCCAACGTTTCGTGGGAGTCCGTAGAGGCCATCAATGAACATCCACAAGTGGATTGGGTGGTGCCTTTATCTCTTGGCGATTCTCATCGCGGATACCGGGTGGTCGGTACGACTGAGGGTTTCTTTGATCGATACCACTACGGGCGCAAGCAACAAATCACGTTCGACACAGGCAGTCAATTTAGTGAGACCGCAGATGTCGTTCTGGGTGCTGCTGTTGCGAAGTCGCTCGGTTACGGGATTGGAGATTCCTTGATACTCAGCCATGGCGTCGCAGATACGAGCTTCGTCCACCACGACCAGGTTCCCTTCACCGTCGTCGGACTGCTCTCCCCTACAGGAACCCCTGTGGACAACGCGTTGTTCGTCAGTCTCGAAGCCATAGACGCCATGCACGCTGACGAAGAGACGGCTCAAGAGCATGGCCACGACGAGCGTGAGAGCCATGATGACCATAACGGCCACGACGAGCATGATGAGCATGACGAACATGGTGAGCATCACGCCCACGACGAACATGATGAGCATGACGGCCACGACGAGCATGATGAGCATGACGAACATGGTGAGCATCACGCCCACGACGAACATGGTGAGCAGGACGCCCACGACCATTCAGGTCCATTAGGTTCTGTCTCAGCAGTCCTCGTTGGTCTGGACGGCCCGTTCGCAACACTTCAGGTGCAACGTTGGATCAATGAGTTTGAGGATGAAGCGTTACTCGGGATCCTTCCTGGCGTCACTCTGACTCAACTCTGGGACATTATGGCAAGGATCGAAGATACCTTGCGGGGGATTGCCATCCTTGTCTTCATATCGTCATTGTTTGGACTGAATGCGATGCTCCTCGCCTCTATGCGGGAGAGACGTCAGGAAATCGGCATCCTTCGCAGCATCGGTGCGCCATCCTTGTTCATTCTGGGAATGCTGGTTGCTGAATCTCTGTTGATCGTGATCGTGGGTATCGTGCTCGCTATCGGCTGTCTCATTGTCGCCATTGGTGCGGTCAACGGATTCCTGATGAGTGAAGTCGGCATTTCCTTTTCCTACCAGATCCTATATCCCACAAGTCTGATCGCGCTAACTTTGATTGTTATCGTGTCTGTATTTATGAGCCTGCTGCCTGCCTGGCAGGCATATCGACTGTCGACGTCACCTGGGGCATCATCCTCGCAGTCGACGACGTTCGAAACGCGGTCTTTACGAGATGCATCATCATGACCACAAAAACCGATAACGCGCTGGCGTTCGCCCAAGAACACTGCGAGCAACGAGGCACACGCCTGACCGAAAAAAGGAAACAGGTACTCATGGGGCTCCTCGAATCTGACAAGGCGTTGTCGGCGTATGAATTGACAGAATTCTGCCGCGACCGCCTTGGATTCGACCTATTACCCATGTCTGTGTATCGCATTCTCGAGTTCCTGGAAGGTGAGCACCTTGCTCATCGCCTGAACCTCGCGAACAAATACGTTGCCTGCTCTCACATCACGTGCGAGCACGAGCATGATGTCCCGCAGTTTCTTATCTGCAAGGAATGCTTTCACGTCAAGGAAGTCGGGTTAAAGAGCACCTTTATCAACACTTTGGAAAAAGCCATCGACGAAGCCGGTTTTCATCTAGCGAGCCATCAGATTGAACTTGATTGCGTCTGCGATGAATGCAGTGGTGAAGAAACATGACAACGGAATCCAATACCACGATCAGCAATAACGCCCTTGATCACGCAGCCATCGGGATTTCATTGTTGTGCGTGATTCACTGCCTGACATTACCGATCGCATTGACCCTGGTCCCTTCCATCGGAGGTTTGCCGCTGGCAGACGAGCGCTTCCACTTGTGGCTTGTGATGCTTGTCGTTCCCACTAGCTTTATTGCACTATTTCTCGGTTGCCGGCGCCATCGCCGCTGGCATGTCGTTGGCTGGGGTGTCGCCGGTGTCACCGCCCTAGTTCTAACGGCTGTGTTCGGCCATTCAATATTGGGTGAGGTTGGTGAACGCGTCTTTACGGTGATCGGTGCGGTGCTTGTTGCGATTGGTCATGTACTGAACTATCGGCTCTGCCGTCAGGTCGACTGTTGCGACTGACCTCAGCGTCGTAGCAAACCTGTGCCACGTCCCAACGAATGTAATCATCGGGTTTCTTGGATCCGGCAAGTCCTCCAGCCACTGAAATGGACAAAGTGTAAGCGTGGCTCTCGCAAACCTCTTGCGTTTGCGGCCCTACTGAACCTACGAACTCAAGTGCTGTTCTCGCTCACAGGATTAGCGTTAGCCCACGCGCTGATTCCTTTCTTGCACTATGGACTAACCTCTCAGCGCGTCAGTTGGTCTCGGATCAGAACCCAACCACCCCGCTGGCTGGATCAGCGGGTAGCAATCAGATCGGCAAGCAGACCCACTGACACGGCGTATTTATTCGCACAGTTATAACTGAGAATGGTGCCGAAGTTCCCGCCCACCAGGTAGTTACTGTCATCCGGGTCCGGCACCAGCAAGGCATAATTTCCGTCTAGCACCTCGTTCTGAACCGCAACACCTCTAAGTAGCCAAGACGCTAGTGGCTGTTTTGTCGTGTGATGTCGATAGGCGCGGCAACCCTTACGAGGGTTGGTGTCAGGAGTGATCATCAGGCCTTCAGGTATCTCGACCCGGGAACCCCATCCCTGGCCCGCCTGCCAGCCATTGTTCCTTAAGTAGTAGGCAATCGAAGCCCACACATCCTCCTGACTACTCCATATGTTTTTACGACCGTCGCCGTCGAAGTCCTGCGCGTAGTTCAGAAAGCTCGACGGCATAAACTGGTTTTGTCCCATCGCACCAGCCCAGCCACCCACAAATTTCTCTGGTTCGATATGACCTTCGTCCAAAATCTGTAGCGCAGACATCAACTCTCGGGTAAAGAAACGCGAGCGTCGTGGATCGTGCGCCAACGTCGCGAGTGATCGTAGGACCGAGTACTTGCCCTGATAGCGGCCAAAACTTGATTCCAGTCCCCAGAACGCCACCAGATACTCCGCATCAACGTCATAGTGACGCGCAACCTTTTCAAGAGTAACCCGATTTTCAGTGTAGAGTCTTCGAGCAGACTCAATCCGGCTCTTGGAAACTCTCGCCGTCAGGTACTCGTCGAAGGACTGCGTAAACTCCGGCTGCCGTCTATCAAAACCGATCACCCGATTATCGCGCGTCAGTTCATCGAGCGCCGCCAAGGTACTTGCACTGTAGCCTCGTTCTTTTGCCTCGGTACGAATCTCTGACAGCCAGGCCTCAAAAGGTACTGGGTTATCCTTGGCAACAACAGAAGCTGCAGGACACATCAACGCTAGGATCATTAAGCACCACCTTCGAACGGTGATCACATCAAATTTCATCACGCACATAGTGCCAGTATAGCGGAAGCTGCCCAGGGCCCCGCGGATTTATAGTGACGAAGTCCTATCGTATGCAAGCTGAGTAGCGTTAGCACAAGAAATACAATCTCAGTGACCGGTGCGAGCATCTGGTACGCCCGTAATGTCCCCAGTGGATCATCAATACCTAGAATCGCAACAACGGGGAAATAATTGACACAGCCCAACGGAATTACGAAGGTGGAGAACTTTCTAAACCAGCCTCATGGGTCGTCAGCAGGGATTGACTGACCTAAACACCCCCCTTAGTCAGTGTATTCATGATCTCGAGCGATTACATAGCCCAGAGAGATCGCATGGCCAAAAACACAAAGGATCCTGTGAAACAAACAGGCGGTTCCACACAAGGTCACCAGAATCTAAAGCACCAGTAATGGATCAACACCGATACCCAGGCCATGCAATCCATAGATCAGCCCACTGCAATCGATTCTCGACAGAGCGTTGACTTTTTGATGACGACGCTCAAAGAGGCCCCGCACAGACCCCAAAAAACAAGGACATCGTTCATCAACCCGGAACTGCCGGGTAAGTCCGGATACAACGATCGCTTCGATCGTCTTATCTGCCTTGCAAATGGGGTGCGCTGGGATCCCGGGGACTGGACACTAACCAGCCACCCTACAAGGGTATAATGCAGGCTCGATTTGCTAAACTCAGTGCCATGTCAAAAGCCAGCTCAGCCGGTGAGAGAGTGCCACCACACATACACGACATGCCCAATGCCAGCATGCGCAGGCGTCTTGCCGCATTTTTCTATGATAGCTGGATGCTGCTGGCGATCTGGATCCTCACAACCATTACCATCATTGCTATTCGAGATGGCGGCGAGGTGGGTGGTCTGCTATACCAACTCGTGCTCTACCTCGAATGGATGGGCTTCTACGTCTATTTCTGGTGTGTCAAAGGACAAACGCTCGGGATGCAGGTTTGGAAGATCAGATGTGTTGACCTGAACGGCCGGTCTCTGTCCTTTCGCCGGGGTGTTACACGTTTTGTGCTGGCCACACTCACCCTCATCCCGTTTGGGTTCGGTTTCCTCTGGATGTTGGTTCATCGTGAGCACATCACGGTCTATGACGACATGTCGTTATCGCGGATTGTCTATCTGGGAGAAAATCCCTATCGATCCGAACAGCACTCTAAACACGACCCTGGAGCAACTACTTAAAAATCCGGTTATTATTCTTCGATCCATCTAACCGATTCACGTGTCTTGGTGTGTTTGAACCGGATCGTAATTATGGGAGCTCGCATGCAATTTCGAACCTTTACCGGCAATCCGGTCACATCTCGTGCCCACTGTGTTGTCGTTGGTGTTTACGACAAGAACAATCTTTCTCCTAGTGCCGAACGATTAGACAAAACCAGCCGCGGGACTATCAAAAAGGTTCTTGCGAGAGGCGATATATCTGGAGCTGTCGGCCAGACCTTGTTACTCCAGGACCTTCGGGGGATCCAGGCCCCCCGCGTATTACTCGTGGGTCTGGGTAAACCCAGAGATCTGGATACGCCCCGATTCCTATCCGTTCTGAACAGTGCTTCACAAGCACTCGCAAAGACACAGACGAAACAGGCGCTGGTATGTCTGCTCGAGGCCGACGTGACCGACCGGAGTCTAGCCTGGACAAGCCAGAGGCTGGTGGAACAATTCCTGGAATCGGCATATCGGTTTACCGAAATGAAAGGCAAACCCCCTGTAAGTAAAAACAGCCTGACCCGTATCGATCTTCTGGTCGATCGAGATGATACCGAAGACGTGAAAGAGGCAATTCGTCTGGGCAAAGCTGTCGCGACCGGCGTGACTGCGCACAAGAATATCTCAAACCTACCCGGCAACGTCTGCACCCCTACTTTCATCGCAGATACAGCGAAAGATCTCGCGAAGTCCTACAAGAGTGTCACTACGAAGGTACTGAGCGAAGCTGATATGACCAAGCTGGGGATGGGTGCCTTTATGGCGGTTAGCCAGGGCAGCGAACAACCCGGAAAGATGATTATCATGAAACACCAGGGCAGTTCGAAAGCTGACCGCCCTTTTGTCATTGTTGGTAAAGGAATCACCTTTGATACGGGCGGCATTAGCCTGAAATCGAACGCGGGTATGGCGGACATGATCTTCGACATGTGCGGCGCCGCCAGCGTCCTCGGTACCATGACGACCATCGCGGAATTGAAACTGCCCATCAACGTTGTGGGTGTCATCGCCGCTGCCGAGAACATGCCATCGGGGCGCGCCACGCGGCCCGGTGATATCGTTACCAGCATGTCGGGTCAGACCGTTGAAATCATGAATACAGATGCGGAGGGTCGCCTTGTATTGTGCGACGCGCTCACCTATATCGAAAAATACAACCCGGTCACAGTGATCGACGTAGCAACGCTGACGGGGGCAGCTATCGTCGCTCTGGGGTCGCATGCTTCTGCGCTGTTCAGTAACGACGATGCGCTGGCGCAGGATATCCTCGATGCAGGGACAGCCACACATGATCGTGCATGGCGACTCCCCATTTGGGAGGACTACCAGACAGCACTAAACAGTGCTCTCGCAGATATGCAGAACGTGGGGGGACGAGAAGCCAGCAGTATTGTGGCCGCATGTTTCCTTGCGCGTTTCACACGTAAATATCGGTGGGCACATCTCGACATCGCGGCGACATCGTTCAAATCAGGGGCTGCCAAAGGTGCTACCAGCCGCCCGGTTGGCATGCTTACGCAGTACCTGATTGATCGTTCTCGTGAATATGGCGCCTAGCGCCATCACAAGAACCGCTATCACGTGACAAGGATCGATTTCTATCAGATCGAGACCAGTGAAACTGCAGCTGCGTTCACGTGTCGTTTGGTCGACAAAATCTACCATCTTGGGCATCGCATTTATGTGCATGCAGATAGCATGATGGCTGTCGAAGAGCTTGACGAGTTGTTGTGGTCCTTCAAATTAGATCGGTTCATCCCGCACTGTCTGTTAAGTACAGATGACACTCCCATCCATATTGGTTGCGATACCATGAGCGCCATTGACGTATCGTTACCCTGTTATGATGTGCTAATCAATCTGAGTGGAAAGGTTCCGGATTTCTTTTCTCGCTTCACAAGAGTTGCAGAGGTCGTTCCTCTGGACCAAAATAGTCGCGACGCGGCAAGGCAGAACTATCGGTTTTATAACGATCGAGGCTATCCGCTGAAATATCACCGAATGCAGGAAGCCTGACAAGCAAGCTCGCGCGGCAACCGCAGGCAAGGGGAGACGGAGTGACCGACAGAACTGGATTTGAAGGACCAGATTTTGAAGGCGAGGATGATCGCAGCCCGGAACAGATGCAACTCTATGATCTTGTTTTCGACACCAGCCTGCCCTTGCGACCACCGCCACGTCCGGAAGAGCACTACGTCGACATGAACGACTTTGACCGAACCGGTGATTCTCAATCGACTGAGACCCAGCTGGACCTCGCCGATGATCTTCTGGCAGAGCAATTCGGAGAAATCACAGAAGAGCAATTCGATAAAGATCTATTCGCAGTCGCAGAAACAGTACTCCCGATTGCGGAACTCACGGATGCCTTGAGTGAAATCCTGGCAGACCTGACGGAAGTCGCAGGAGACTCCCAGCTGATGCACCCAATGTGATTAATGACACGCCATTCACATAAGTAAACCCTCATGACTAAGTATCTGGGGTCAGAGTAAAATTTGATCCGAATCTTCTTGTGATGCATTAGTTCACCCGTCTTGCGCCTTCTACTTAGTGCGCGTAATTTTACTCTGATCCCAAAAGCCGACCACGACATGGCCGACAAATACAAACCCCAAGATATAGAACAGTCCTGGTACCAGAAATGGGAGGAAGCCGGCTACTTTGCACCCTCCGAAAACGGCGATCCATTCACGATCGCAATCCCGCCGCCCAACGTCACGGGTACGCTCCACATGGGGCATGCATTCCAGCATTCACTCGTCGATGCCCTGATCCGTTATCGGCGCATGACAGGTCGCCGGACGCTCTGGCAAATGGGGACCGATCACGCCGGCATCTCCACCCAATTGGTCGTGCAAGAACAACTTGCCGCCAAGGGCATTGACTACCAGGATCTTGGACGGGAGAAATTTGTTAAAGAGGCCTGGCTTTGGAAAGAACAATCCGGTGGAACCATTACCAAGCAGTTGCGGCGTCTCGGTGCATCATTACATTGGGAGACAGAACGATTCACCATGGACGAGGGATTGTCCCGCGCGGTCCTTGAGGTTTTTGTTCGTCTTTATGAAGAGGGGCTGATTTACCGGGGAAAACGCCTGGTGAACTGGGATCCCGTTCTGAAAACATCACTTTCGGATCTGGAGGTCGAGTCCGAGGAAGAACAGGGGTATCTATGGCACTTTCGCTATCCGCTCAAGGATCATGAGGATACATATTTGGTCGTCGCCACGACACGACCTGAAACCATGCTGGGCGATACGGCTGTGGCCGTGCACCCCGAAGATGAGCGGTTTGCTCATCTCATTGGACAGTCGGTCTTACTGCCCCTTGCGAATCGTGAGATTCCGATCATTGCTGACGACTACGTTGACCGTGAGTTTGGTTCAGGCTGCGTCAAAATCACGCCCGCACACGACTTCAACGACAATGAGATCGGTGGCCGTCACAACTTACCCGTGATTAACGTCTTGAACGATGACGGTACGATGAATGCGGAAACACCTGAAGTTTACCAGGGCTTGGACCGATTCGAAGCGCGCAAGAAAGTGGTCAGCGATCTCGAGGCCCTAGGGCTGCTTGAAAAAATCGAGGATCACAGGCTGCCGGTTCCGCGTGGTGAGAAATCGGGTGCGGTTGTAGAACCCCTGATCAGTGACCAGTGGTACGTCAAGATCCAGCCACTGGCAGAGCCGGCCATTAAGGCTGTAGAAAATGGTGACATTGAGTTCTTCCCAAAAAGCTATGAGAACAACTTCTTTGTCTGGATGCGTGACATCCAGGACTGGTGCATCAGTCGCCAGCAATGGTGGGGACATCAGATCCCTGCTTGGTATGGGCTAGACGGCGCGATATACGTCGGGCGCAGCGAGGAGGAAGTTCGAGACAAACATAACTTGGGTCAGGACGTTGAACTTAACCGTGATCAGGACGTTCTGGATACATGGTTCTCATCTGCGCTTTGGACCTTCTCCACCCTAGGATGGCCTGACGACAGCGAGGCACTGGACATCTTCCACCCGACCGATGTCATGGTAACGGGTCACGACATCATCACCTTCTGGGTCTCTAGAATGATCATGATGACATTGAAATTCCGTGGTGAAGTACCGTTCAACAAGGTCTACGTGACCGGTCTGGTCGCCGACGCCGAGGGACAGAAAATGTCGAAGTCGAAAGGTAATGGGATTGACCCAATCGACATCATTGACGGCATCAGCCTCGATGATCTGGTTGAGAAACGGACGACCGGTCTAGTGCAACCGAGCATGGCCCCCAAAATAGAAAAGGCCACACGTAAGGAGTTTCCGGATGGAATTGAAGCCTACGGGACCGACGCGTTAAGATTTACTTTCTGCGCGATTGCAACCCGCACACGCACCATACGATTCGACATGAATCGAGTGGCCGGGTATCGCAACTTTTGTAACAAACTCTGGAACGCCGCTGCGTTCGTCCGAATCAATACCGACACTTTCAATGCTTCAGACATCGCAGAGGGTGAGAAAGCATTTACTGTCATCGATCAATGGATCAATGCGGAGCTTCAGCGAACGATTGCCGATGTCACGCAGGCCATGGAAACCTCTCGTTTCGATCTCGCCGCAAAAGCCTTATATGAGTTCATCTGGGACGAGTTCTGCGCCTGGTATATGGAGCTGACAAAGCCTTTATTGAGCAGCGATAAGACAGATGATGTAACCAAACGTGGTACGCGTTTCACGTTACTGCATACACTCGAGTCCATTCTGCGGCTCACACATCCTTTCATGCCGTTCATCACCGAGGAACTTTGGCAGCAACTTCCGAAGGCGATCCGCGGCCACGGCGAAACACTGATGTTGCAGGAATTCCCGGAATCAACTGAGCACTTCAACAAAACAGCGGTCGCCGATGTCGAATGGCTGAAGGAGGTGGTTACCGGTGCAAGGAATATTCGTGGCGAGATGGATATTTCTCCGGCAAAACCGATCCCAATACTTTTTTACGAAGGTAGCGATGAGGACCGTCAGCGCCTGACAACTCATGAACAACTCATACGATTCCTCATACGACCTGAGAGTCTGACATGGCTCGAGCCGGACGCCGAGGTTCCCGTTGCTGCCGCGCAAATTATCGGAGACATGCAATTACTCGTACCCATGGCAGGACTGATTGACAAGGATGCTGAACTCTTCCGCCTCGATAAAGAGATTGATCGTCTCACAAAAGACATGGGGCGCACCGAAGGCAAGCTTAGTAATGCGAAGTTTGTGGACCGTGCACCCGCGGACGTGGTGCAGAAGGAGCGGGACAAGCTAACTGACATGCAGTCCGCGGTCGTACGATTGCATGACCAGCGGGCGCGTGTCGATTCCTTGTAAACCTCGTCGTGAGGTCAGTATGGCAGCAGGCTGCCTCACACACATGCTCACGTTGTCGCAACGCTTGAATGAACGTACGGACGCTCAAACCGTCAGTACAATCTTCCCAAATGATTCATTCGAAGCCATGCGTCTATGAGCTCCATCCGTATCCTGAATCGGAAACACTGAATCAATTATCGGCGCTATGTCACCGGATGAGATTTTCGGCCAGACATGCTGTTCCAGCTGAGACATCACTTCTGCCTTCTCCGCATTTAGCCTCGACCGTAACGTCGAGCCTATGACTCGCGCACGCTTACCCATCAACACCGCAAGATTGATCTCTGCCTTCGGACCGCCCATCAGGCCAATCAACACAAGGCGCCCACCAGTCCCCAGCAACACCAGGTTGTCGGAAAGATACTCTCCACCCACGGGGTCCAGAATCACATCGATACCCTGACCATCAGCAAACGTCTGTGCCGCTTCGAGGAATGAGCCTTCATGGCGGTTATAGCCGCCGCTTGCTCCCAATGCGACACAGCGTTCGATCTTCTCCGCCTCTCCCGCCGTGACAAACGAAGTTTGTCCGAAGACACGACACAACTGGACACCTGCTGTGCCTACACCACTCGCACCGGCATGTAATATCGCCCGTTCACCCGCCACCATCCCGGCTTCCATGTACAGGTTAATCCAGGCTGTTGCATAGACTTCGGGAAGTGAGGCTGCTTGCTCGTAATCGAGTCCATCCGGAATCGGCAATACACTGCCTGCAGGCGCACTGGCGACTTCTGCATAGCCACCACCGGCGAGCAATGCACAGACACGATCACCCGCTTGAAATCCATCCACGTTTGCACCGACCTCAATGACATCGCCTGCACACTCCAATCCCAGTATCGGACTTGCGCCAGGGGGCGGCGGATAGCCTCCCTGACGCTGCAGAAGGTCGGCACGGTTGATCGCGGTCGCCTTCACCGAAATCAGCACTTCCCCAGCGTCGACTTGCGGGGTTTCGGTATCCGACCATGAGAGACTTTGATCATCGGCGACCAGAATAGCTTTCATCATTCTTCTTATTTTTGATTTTGGACGACAGTGTGCCTATTTGTATCTGGTTACATTACAGCAATGAAACCCATTACGATGTAAACAGATACACTGTTCTTTGAATCGCTCCACGAATCAGTACTTGAGACGAACCTTGATACCTTTGTTGGACAACCACCGCTTGAGGCCACTGACGGTATAGTCTCCATAGTGGACCATGGAAGCCACCAGTGCAGCATCAGCTTTTCCCTCCGTCAGCACGTCGTAGAGATGTTCGGGCTCACCTGCACCTCCGGATGCAATCACAGGGATACTAACTGACTCGGCGACCATGCGTGTCAACTTGAGTTCATACCCTTCGCGGGTGCCGTCAGCATCAATGGAGTTGACAACAAGCTCACCCGCACCACGCTGTTCACCTTCAATAACCCATGCAATAGCATCCCGTCCGGTTGGCGTACGGCCACCGTTGATGACGACCTCGTATCCACTGGGTACACGGTCACTCACATCCACCTGCGCAATATCGACGGACAAAACCACGTTCTGAGCACCCACCGCGTGGCTGCATTCGTCAATCAGATCTGGGCGCTGAACAGCGGCACTGTTCACGTTGATTTTTTCAGCCCCCGCCCACAGCAGTTTATTTGCATCCTCAACCGATCGAATACCGCCGCCGACAGAGAAAGGAATAAACACCTGTTTGGCCACTGATTCCACGACATCCAACATGATGTTGCGTTTGTCACTGCTGGCAGTGATGTCATAGAAAACAAGCTCGTCTAACCCGTCCTCGTAGTACTCACGAGCTTTTGCGACCGGGTCACCAATGTCTTTTGTTTCAACAAATTTGATACTCTTGGCAAGATTTCCGTCGCGTACATCGAGACAGGCGATAATCCGTTTACTCAGCATGGTAGGGTCCCGTCCCACTCTTTGAACGCATCTAGAATCCCCAGACCTAGCCGGCCACTCTTCTCAAGGTGAAACTGAGTTGTAAACAGATTGTTCCGACCAAGCATCGAACAGAACTCTCCGCCATAGTTCGTGCGACCGTATACGGTCGCCTCATCCGCAGGCTCTACGAAGTAGGAGTGTACAAAATAGAACTCATCACCGCTTTTGATGTTTCTCAACACCGGATGATCACGAACGATATCCACACTGTTCCACCCAATGTGCGGGACTTTCAACGAAGCATCTGCAAGCTGAAATCGTTTGACCCGACCCGCCAACAAACCGAGGCATTCCTTATCACCCTCTTCACTATGGTCAAGGACAATTTGAGAACCAAGACAGATTCCCAAAAGCGGTTTTCCTGAATGGTAGTACTCGGTGAGGGCATCGTCGAGCCCACGTGCCTGCAACGTAACTACGGCACTTTCGCTCGAACCCACACCTGGGAAGATCACCTTATCGGCGACCCGCACCCTCTCTGGGTCAGCCGTGATTTCAGCATCTGATATGCCTACATGCTGGCACGCCCGCTGGACACTCCGTAGGTTTCCGGCATCATAGTCGACAATCGCCAGCACAATCCTCTCCACTTAATGAAGGCGCGCATTATAGGGGAGGCTCCCAGGCGATTCATTCAAAAACACGCCCTTAAGGGATCACCACGATGAAAGTGCTTTCGTTCTCTTACCCGTGTTCGTTATCATCTGTAACCTACACATGATACAGTTTTTTGGGGATTATCATGGACAACAGGTTGAACCTAAACATTGATAGCGATAACGCCACACCCGTTTTCCAACAGCTCGTAGATCAGATTCACTTTGCGATCAATACGGGCGATTTGGCGGCTGGCGATCGACTGCCAAGTATCCGAGCGCTGGCATCAGAACACCATCTTGCGACCAATACCGTCGCAAAAGCCCTCCGTCAACTGGAGTTTCGCGGTCTGCTGATTGCGCGTGATCGGAGCGGTTACGTGGTGGCGAACGTTGACGACAATCGGTATCGATCGCGGGGGGTAAGTTCCGATAAGACCGAGGTACACCGCGTTGTTGACTCCATGGACCTTGGAGCGCTGCCTGGTGCTTTCTGTAAGGTGACGGAAGACTACCTTTCAGGAGATCCAGACGCGTGTAACGTCATTCATGCGGATGGTAGTGGAACCAAATCGATCATCGCCTATCTATCCTACAAGGAGACCGGTGACGCTTCTGTCTTCAAAGGAATCTCCCAAGACAGTATTGTCATGAATCTGGACGACCTGTTATGTATCGGAACGACGGGAAGAATTCTCATCTCTAATACCGTCAACCGAAACGCGCTGAACGTACCAGGCGAGGTGGTTGCTGCATTGATCGAAGGCAGTGAGGAGTTTCTGGCATTACTACGCGATCAGGGCGTCCAGATTTACAGTGGTGGTGGCGAGACTGCCGACGTCGGCGATCTGACCGGTACTGTCGTTGTCGACTCCTCAGCCGTTGCGATCATGAAGAAAACAGAAGTCATCGCGAACAGTATCAGACCTGATATGTCGATCGTAGGTTTGTCTTCAACCGGGCAGTGTACTTATGAAAAAGCGGAGAACAGCGGGGTCGGTAGCAACGGGCTAACCAATGCACGTCATGACATGTTGCATACTGACTACGGTCGGGATTATCCAGAGACTTTTGACGGCAATATCAACCCGTCGCTGGTCTACTGTGGTCCATGGCATCTTGGCGACCCACTTCCGAATTCATCCTTGACCGTTGGGCAGGCACTACTCAGCCCTACTCGCACCTACGCACCGTTCATTCATCTTCTGCTCAACAACATGCGCTCACAGGTTGCCGGTATCATCCACTGTTCCGGAGGCGCACAAACAAAATGTCTAAAATTCGGTCGCGATATACATTTTGTCAAAGACAATCTTTTTCCTTTGCCGCCACTATTCAGCGCCATCCAGCAAGGGTCTCAAACGAACTGGGAGGAAATGTACCGGGTCTTCAACATGGGCCATCGCATGGAGGTGTATATCCCCCACCACCTTGTGGACGAGGTCATTGAAATGGCGCGAGAGTTTGACATCGACGCACGACGGGTTGGTTATACCGAAGCGACCAACAACGGCTCCAGGCTGAGTTTGGCGGATCCGGCCGGGAGGGAGTTCACCTACCAATAGGCGCTCGCCAGCCAAAGTCTCCTTTTCTCTAACCTCGGTGCAGAGACTCGTATCTCCCCTCCACAGACTGCGATATGCTTGGCCGCCAAGTAAGAAAACCTTCAGTTTAGGGATAGCACAATGGTTACTATTGATACCGGTACAGACGAGTTACTGTGCGAAATCTCTGATCGCGTGGCTGTCATCACGCTGAATAAACCGCACAAGAAAAATGCGTTGGGCGATATTCTCACCCCTGCCTTGCGAGCGATTCTGCCTGTGGTTGAGTCCCGTGATGACGTGGGATGCGTGATGCTCACCGGTGCAGGAGATGCATTCTGTTCTGGCGGCGACGTGTCGGGTATGGATGGTGGCAACAACGATGATGGAGCAACCCAGCCCAAAACAGCCCAGGAACGTATTGATGAATTGACACACAAGCAGATTACCCTCACGAGTCGTCTGTACCATCTCTCGAAGCCCACGGTTGCCGCACTAACAGGAGCTGCAGCGGGTGCTGGCCTCTCTATTGCGCTTGCCTGCGACCTACGCGTTGCCTCGGAAAATGCCTTCATCCTCACCGCATTTCGGAATATCGGTCTCTCCGGCGACTATGGCGCCAGTTGGTTTCTGCCTCGTCTTATTGGCCTAGCACCAGCAAAGTCCCTGATGTATCGCGCAGAAAGGGTCACGGCCAGTGAATGCAAGACGCTTGGTCTGATCGATGAGTGTTATCCGGCGGACTCGTTCCGAGAGGATGCGAAGGAATACGCACGAAACCTGGCGATGGGACCAACAGCAACACTGGGGCGCATGAAAAATAATATCCAAACCGGTTTGATTCAATCTCTGGATGCGTCGCTTGCTCTAGAGGCCAGGAACATGATCAATACCGGCGGTAGCACTGAAGCCAGCGAAGCGATTCACGCCTTCATGGAAAAGCGGCCACCTAAATTTCACTCATAGGAACACACAGCCAACTTACCCTAAGGAGAACCCTATGCTGAAACTCCACGGCATGCAGATGAGTAACTACTACACGATCGCCAAGATGATCCTGCTGGAAAAGGGCATTGATTTTGAAGAAGTGAATCAGATGCCTGGTCGGGACGAGGCCTGGTTGACCCGATCACCTATGGGTAAGGTACCAGCACTTGAGACAGCCGATGGACCTATCGCTGAAACGATGGCCATCGCAGAGTACCTTGAGGAACTGCAACCGGAACCACGATTGCTCCCAACCGATGCGTTCGCCAGAGCTAAAGCGAGGCAGATCGCCCACCACACGATCTACTACATTGACCTTGCTGCCCGTCCCGGTCTGAACTCAGCGGCGTTTGGCGCGCCTGAAGATGAAGCCGTCAACAAAACGATTGCCAAACTCGCTCCACGGGGTATGAAAGCCCTGGGTTCGGTTGCCCGTTTTGCCCCTTGGATTGGGGGCGATACGTTCACTCTGGCGGATATCGTCGCCGCTAACACCATCCCCCTCGCCACCATGGTCACTCAGAAGCTGTGCGATATTGACCTCATGGCAGAGCTACCTGCCATCGGGGACTGGATGGCTCGCGTAAATGATCGCGACTCCATGAAACAGATCAACGCCGATCGCGCCTGATCCATGGCGGATACCCGTTGGCACCCTGCAATTGGGTGCCATACGTAGCTCAACTCCAGTAGAAATCACGAACGCCTGTGGAAAAAGCGCCGAGTAATCACTGACTGCATGAAGGGGTCGAGCCACCGGTAGAGACGACCGGACACCAGGACCCGCCTACCACGCTCGACAGCCACAAGCGATTCCTGGACCACAGTGTCTGCGCCATACCAGAGGAAATTGGGCGTCCCCGCTTTCATCTCTCCAAGTCCCGCAACTTCATGAAAGTCCGTATGCGTAAAACCGGGGCACAGTGCAAGTACGTTGACGCCAGTACCACGAAGCGTCAATCCCAGCTCATCAGACATCGCGATGACATAGGATTTGGTGGGTCCGTAATTACAACCTCCGCTTGATGTGATTCTGCCGGCCACAGATGCAACGTTGATGACATGTCCTGCTGTCCGTTCAACCATCGATGGGATGTATAAGTGACACAGGTGCGCGATAGAGATCATCATCAGTTGGTAAAAACGTGCCTGATCACTCCAATTCCTGTCCTGCAACAGATCAGGTCCCGCAACGCCTGCATTGTTGACCAGGTAATCGATTTCAAGTCCTTTCTTCTGCGTTGCAGAGTAGATGGATTGGGGCGCTTCGACGTCCATCAAGTCAGCTTCAATAACGTGATAGGAACATCCCGAGTCCCTGGCAATCTCCTTACCAACTGTTCGCAGTTGATCACCTCGGCGTGCAACCAGTACCAGGTCATAACCCTTGCTGGCAAGCTGTCTGGCAAATGACACGCCAAGACCCGCCGATGCCCCGGTAATCAGCGCGTTGCGTCTTTTATTCATGAGCGACTCCTGTTTCCGTAATTATGTTGGTATGCAGATTCATAAGCCGGCCTCTTGCGCACCCCGGCTGCATAGACCGCCGCTGCCTGCGGGATCTCAACCTTGACGAACGCAGCCCAATCCAGCATTGAGATCAGAAGAATATCCAACTCAGAGAAACTGCCGTTTAAATAGGTGCGTCCATCGAGCAATTCATCGCACAGGGTAGAGAGCTGCCTCCGAAAATAGTCTTTGGCTGCACGCACAGCGGCATCTGATGCCCCGTAGATCTCTGGGAGACCCTCATGGCGACGCACGACGTAAAGAGACGTTGCATCGAGTTCCATCATCATGAAATGGCACCACTGATCAACAAACGCCTGTTCTCGCACAGGACGTGGAGGATGTCCGCGCGTCATCAGATAACGCGTAATGGCCGCACTCTCAGTCAGGACAAAATCGTCATCCTGGAACGACGGGACTTTGCCACTCACTGCCACAGCACGAAATTCCGGTCGCTCCATGTCCGAGGTACGAGTACGCACCGGTTCAGTCACGTAATCGATCCCACACTCGTGAAGTGCATGATGTACGCGAAAGGTACGCGTTGTGCCAATTCCCCAGACCGTAACGGCCACAAGCTTCTCCAATCATAAGATAGATCGATCGTAACAACCTTAGTACGCTCGCACTATTCCACCGAATGGAAAAGCAAGCCAATAGAAATAGGTCTCTAAGCCTGCTCCATACCCATGTTATGGTGCGAGGTTATAGACAAACGTCCTCGGACCCCAAAATGATGACAGTACATGGCCCCATTACAGGAGGTAACCGTGGTCGGCCATTTGGCGCCAGCATGACCGACCTCAACGATGTCGGTTACTCTGAGGCGGAGTACTTCATTAAAGGAGAATCCACTCGGTATAAACTGAAGGAGGGTAGCGAGCTCTCCAGGGATGGCCATTGGGATGTAGAACCGGCGGGAACAGCGCCTTTCAAGACTCGATTTATCGTCTATCGACCTAACGATGCTACTCGCTTCAATGGCAGTGTTGTTGTGACATGGAACAATGTGACAGCCGGTTACGATCTGTTTGGGGCCGAGAGTCGTGAAATCTTCGAAGGTGGCTTCGTGCTCGTGTGCGCTACCACGCAGAAGGTTGGAATCGAGGGGCTACCTCCCGTCAACCAGGGACTCGCTGGCTGGGATCCCGAACGCTACGGAGATTTGCATATTGCAAGCGATGACTACTCCTACGACATCCTAACGCAGGTGGCGCTGGCAGTCGGCTCCGATCGTCCGAGCGACAATGATCCTCTCGCGGGCCTCGATGTCCGCAATGTTATCGTTCAGGGAGCATCGCGGTCTGCTGGTCGGCTGGGAACGTATGTCAAACCTATTGCACCCCTGAACGAAGCAATTGACGGTTTCATTCTAACGATTTATTTCGGTCGCGGAACGCCACTCGAGGTCGGTGAAACTGTTGTCAACATCGACACGCCAGAAAACAGCGCAGCACCAGAGAAGCGTCTTCGAGGTGCGAATCTTCTCCGAACCGACCTAGGCAAACCTATTTTTGTCGTCAACTCAGAACTTGAGGCAATCGCTTGCCATGGTGTACGTCAGCCTGATACCGACACCATGCGGTTCTGGGAGTCTGCAGGCACGTGCCACGTATCACAACAGGGCAGAGCGGCGCGTCAGGCAGTGACCGATCGTGATGAACTGGTGACACAGCCACCTGTCGAAGGGATCAACGCTATACCGATGAATCCGCTCTATGATGCGGCTTATCACCACATGCATCGCTGGCTCAGTGAAGGTGTGCCACCTCCTGTACAACCATGCGTTAACTTTGAAGGCGAATCTGCCGAAGTCGTCCGTGATGAGTTCGGGATAGCGACCGGAGGCGTAAGACTGCCACAAGCGGACGTCCCTGTGGCAACCAACAGCGCCGTTCCGTTAACACCCGACATTCGAGGCTTTCTCGATGGGTCAAGTCAACCCTTCACACGAGACAAACTGAATGCACTCTATGGTGACCGGTCTACGTTTGTCTCGAAATTTACTGAAGCCGCAAACAATGCGGTGAATTGCGGTGTGCTGATGCCCCGAGAAGTGGCGCGACTGGTCGATGAAGCAGGCACGTTCTGGGATGCGGCGTCTTGATTGGATCGAGACACACGAATCCGGTCTCTGGTTCATTCAAAGCTAGTGTCCATTTCCCTCTGATCGCACCATCTGGGCGTCCAAATCCACGCATGAGCAAAATACCGAATCCGACGATTTCGTGACCTAGAAGTCCATTGCGTTGAGTTCAGCACGCATGGACTCATAAAAACTCGCAACCACTGGCACACCATAGGTAGATTTTCGCGCCACAAAGCGCACTGGCCGAACCAAACCCTCGTTTCCGAGGTTAATCAAACGTTCCGATGGAACACCGAGTGTTTCCGCGACACCAATCGGGACCATGCCGTGTCCCCAGCCAGCAATAGCCATTTGCGCCACACTAAAAAAAGATTCCAGCGAAACGACTCTCCGGATCTGCAAGCGCCTGACCTCGGTTCGAAATGATCGCCAGGCTCCCGAATAGTCCTCAATACTGATCACATCAAGTGGTGAACGTTTATCCCAGTCAAGGACTCCTTGGCCCGATGGAATGATGACCATGGGCTCTTGTGCAAGTACCTCAGACTGCAGATCTGTATCGAGACGATCAGACCCTGTGCACACGCCCGCCATAAACTCACCTGATCGAATACGATCGAGTACGGCAGGTGTCCGGTGTGTATGGAATGTGAATCTGACATCAGGAAGTTGTGACTGTACACAGTGAAACACACGCGGGCCCCAGGAAGACAGGATGGCATCCGAGACGCCGATCGTCAGTTCACCAGAACCAGAAAAATCTTCATCAGCGAAGAGGTCTCGAATCTCTGACAACATTGGTGAGATACGGTTGATCAATCGTTTACCATGTTGTGTCAACTCAACCCGACGCCCTTTCCGCTGGATCAATTTTCGATCGTAGTACTTCTCAAGAACAGCAATGCGCTTACTGACCGCCGATTGTGAGATGCGCAGTTCCGTACTGGCGGCCAGCATCGTCCCATGCTTTGACAAAGCCTCAAGTGTTTCCAGGTTCTCAATCATTCAACGTTCCGCCACCACGTATCACGAACATGATCGTCCGTCACCATCCGCCAATTGAGCCAGGTACATCATGGACGCTGTCGAATTCCTTGGTACCATCCTCGCCATGGCTCATTTGATTATCGCATTCGCAACCCTGTTGACGAGCATTATTTCGAGTGCGTTATCGATGACCGGTGGTGTCATCTTGATGGGAGTTCTTAGCCTACTGTTGTCGGTCTCGGCAGCCATGGTATTGCATGGTGTCGCACAAACTGCCTCAAACGGCTCAAGAATAGTATTTCATCGCACACACATTCTAGATCCCTTACCTCATTGGGGCCCTCGCTGCGGTCGCAATCTTCGCAGTCTTAATTTTTGTACCGCAAAAGGTGCTGATCTTCATCGTCGTTAGCCTTTTGCCGTTCTTATCCCTTGCGATTCAGGATCAATTGAATCTGGATATCGAACGTCCCGTGGTCGCGACGATCTGTGGATTTTTGGTCCCGCCACCCAGCTAGTCGCGGGTGCATCGGGCCTCGTGCTGGATGTGTTCTATGTCAAGAGCAGGCTCACTCGCCATCAGGCCCTCGCCACCAAATCAGTTACTCAGACATCAAGTCACGTCATCAAGCTTGGCTATTACCTGACAGTGGATCTGGCATTCTGGGTCTATATGCTCGTCATCCCTGCTGCCAGCGCAGGGAATTCTGTTGGCAAGTCGCTCGTTGCAAAAATCGACGACGTACATTTCCGCTATGCAGGACGGATCATCACCCTGACCATGGGCACATTTTTCCTGGGGAACGGTATTTAGCTGCTCGTGTTTTAGGGCACCTCAGGCAGCTTCCACTGGACGGATGACGAACAGCAAATCCCCTTCATTCACCTGTTGGCCACTGGTTAGGTTTATACGAGAAATCGTGTATCGACCATCCGGATAAAGCTCACCGATATCGCTAGCGAACGTGTTCAGGTTAACAGGTGTGAACATCTTCATGGCTTCCAGCTGGCAAAGTGTGTCACCCACCGACACCGTATCGCCGACATTGACATACTCTGGCTCGGTCGGAGAAGGCGTCAGGTAAAAGACCCCTGTTGACGGAGACAAAACCTTGAGCTCATCGCTGTCTTCGATGCGCAGCATATCGAGATCGAGGACCTGCCCCGTCGAGCCCGCCGCCTCATCAATCTCGGCAATCAGCTCTGACGTATCCATCTTGGACAGAAATGCAGGCAGATAGCCCGTATCGTAGTCGCCACCTCTGAACGTCTCATCTCGAAGAATACGTTTGATCAAGGACAGGTTGGTCGATACCCCATTGATCACCACACGCTCAAGGTAGGCCAGAAGTTTATCGATGGTGTCTGTTCTATCGCTTCCGTAACAGATGATCTGAATGATCAGACTGTCGTAGAACGGCGGAACCACTTTGCCTTCGCCCGCCATGGAGATCACCCGGATGTGCTCCTCCTCAGGCAACTCGCACACTGTGATTTCTCCAGGCGTCGGCTGGAATGACACCTCACCCTGAGCATTTAGCACAGCTTTCTCTGCATTTACCCGAACTTCCATGCCATATCCCTGCTCCCTTGGGGAGAGGTCATCGATGGTGGCACCACCTGCGATCTCAAACTGTTTCCTGACGATGTCTGTGTCGGTTGTTACTTCTGTGACGGGGTGCTCAACCTGGAGTCGTGTGTTCATCTCCATAAAGTAGGTTGCGTTATTTGGGACGTCGTAAATGAACTCGACGGTTCCTGCACCCACGTAATCAACAGCATCTGCGATCTTCGCTGCATCGGTCATCACCTGGTCACGAAGTTCCTGTGGCAGCAAAGTTGATCCCGATTCTTCAATCAGTTTCTGGTTGTTTCGCTGCACACTGCAGTCACGAATACCCAGTACTCGCGTATTACCCTGGGTGTCTCGAAGCACCTGTGCCTCAATGTGCCGCATACTCGTGACAAATTTCTCGATATACAGATCGCCATTACCGAACGCTGCTTTTGCTTCGGTGGACACCAGTTGGAACAGACTGTGAAGTTCCTCTGGCCGCTCGACAATTTGAATACCTTTGCCGCCACCACCCTGCACTGCTTTGAGCAGTACCGGATACCCGACCTTATCGGCAATCTCCGCCGCCTGCTCCGACGAATTCACGATACCGTGGCTGCCTGGGACAACTGGTACACCAATACTCATGGTGGTGTTAATAGCATTGGATTTGTTACTCATGGTTTCCATGCTGCTGACACGTGGACCAATGAAATTCAAGGACTGGTTACGGACCAGGCGTGCAAAGTTGGCTTCCTCAGAGAGGAAACCGATACCTGGATGCAACGAATCAACAGCCTCTGCTTCTGCAATCGACAACACACTCATCGCGTTCAAGTACGATTCATCCGAGGTATTACCCCCAATACAGACCAGAGCATGTTTGTCGTCATCACGAACGAGATCGGCGGCAACTGATTCCATATCAGGGTCGGACTGAACAAGAACCACTTCGTATCCGTATTCAATCGCCTTTGATACCAGTTTGACGGCGGTACATCCACGGGCGTGAACCAGAGTACGATTGATCGGTCTGAACAATTCCTCTTCACTGACCAACGGCGCAGCGACCGTCGGACTCGCGGCCGTCAAGGTCCCCGACATGACGCGATCCACAACCTCTTCAACGGTTTCTGTCGGCAGCGGGATCGAGGGATCTACTGAACGCAGTTCTTCATCAAGATTCGAGAAAGGGAGCTTCACTAGCCCACGCATCGAACCCGGGGTAACCGACAGGTAGTTGGAGAGTAGCGATGTGAATGGCAGATTAGATTCCACCACTGCCTGACCAGCAAACGGCATACTCGTACAACTGAAGTAGTAGGACTGAACCAGGGGGTGGGTAACAAAGCTCGCCTGCGCACCACCGGTGCAATCCCCAAAACCAAACATGATCACAGGGAGATCATTGTCTCTGACAAATCGAGTCAGCCGATCATTGACCACCGCCATGGTAAACAACGCATTGGCACCTTCCTTTGTCTGCATCCCACCGGATGAGACGAACCCTATGACAGGTATCCTTTCCTGAGCACATTCGACAAGTAGCTTACAAAAGCGCACGCAATCCGAGTTGTCGATACACCCGACCTGAAACTCAACGTTCGATATCACAAGCCCAACACGATACGAACCCTGGTCAGTCTTGAAGTCACCGACGCCAGTAATCAACCCGTGTGGTTTGATACCTTTCTGCAGCGCACTCTCGATCGACGGCCGGAATGTAGGGAAGTCGACCGGGTTGGCAGACATCAATTCGCCATTCAACTCAGTAAAGTTATCGACGTATCGATCCAGCAACGTCTTGTATGTTGTCGCTCGAGATTTCTTCTCCTTATCAAGGATTTGTGCAAACAACAAATCCCGGTACGCAATCGTTAGCCGATTCCAGAAGTCTTTCCGTCGACCAATCCGCGCTGGCTCTACCTTACCTTCGTAAGTACGCCCACCTTCTCGTGCCTGGTAGTATTGTGGCAGCAGTTTTTCAAAGAAAAATGTAATGACGACAAATAGCGTGTCGGACTTGTCCTTGTGGACCACACGTATCCACTCTTCGACAGCCTTGTAAAACTGGCTGCTGCGTGAGTTACCCGCCATCGACTGCATCCAGCGTGCAAATCGCGCTTTCAGTTCCGCAACGTCTTCACCTTCGAACAAGGGCATTACAGAGACACGAGGAAACGCCGTGTCCAGTAGTGCGTCAATAAAGGTCGCTGGCAATAGACGCGTTGCCTGGGTCTGACTGGCGAGGCCGACCAGGTCATCAATCAAGGTGTTGTAAACCTCACCAAACGCGATCAAATTCTTGCACGAGTCAATGAAATACTCGCCAACATCTTCATCAAGAACAATGTCGAGGACTGTACGGTTCTGATCTTCGACTTCGGGATCATCCTCTTCCCGTCGCTCAAGGAATGACCAGAGGTTATCTTCAAGAATTCGGCGATTCAGCTCGACCGCAGATGCATTGGGTCTCAGAATCACCTTTCGCGTCAAATCTGACACCGAGATGTCCTTTTCCGAAAAAGTCGGATAGAAAGGCTCGCCTTCAAGAACCAGGTTCAGCTCTACAACAAGTTGCTGGCCCAGCAGGTCAGCGCTTTTCTCCTCCAGATATTCACTGTCGAGCAGCTTTTTGCCGTCATAGCCAAAACGGCTTTTAACGTGGGTGAGAAAAGGATGGGTACTGGCGGACATTTCCCGCAACAATGCTTTCACATCGCGAATATCACTGCTTTGCAGCAAAAACCGACTGGATTGCCGCGCGTTGATGTGATGGATCAATGCGAGCAGGTTATCTTCCGCCTGAGCCTTCCATCGATTGTACAGGTGCATCCCGATGGTCAGACACAACTCCTCTCGCGCCGCTTCGTAGCGTTCGCCAGGCTCACCAAAGATCAGCTGTGCAAGTCGCCCCCGCTCTCCTCCCAGCTGTTGCTTGCGTTCTACATAATTCTTCCAGGCTCGACTCAGGTGGTCCTCATAGAGAATCTGATCCGGATCCTGCATCCAGGACAGAAAGGCGATCCGTCGTTCCCGAATCTCTCGCTCAGCCAGCTTGCCTTCTGGCATCTCATCAACGGCCAATCGGCCATACTGACCGATGGTGGTCGATTTGATCCGACGACGAAGCCCCAGATAACGAAGGTATCGAAATGCGACACCAAACACATTCGGATATTCCGTCGGCGATGTCCGCAGCTTCAGTGTCGAAGATGCATCAACAGCTGCCAGATACTCCCCACGATTGAAGTATCGATTCAGATTGCGCTGATAGTGTTGCAGGATTTCGGGGTGTTCAGAGACAAAATCCTCACAACTCTGCTCGATCGATGTAATACCGGAGATGATGACACTACGCAGATTCTCGAGTTTATGTTCCTCACCAGGATCGTAATCAACAATCCCATCAATATTGCCCTGACGATACAACTCGTAGGAGGAGACGCCGACAAACTGTGCACACTCCTGCCACGAGAGATTGTACCGGCGTACCAGGTTTGCGAGTCCTTTCGGGTGAATGGTGTTGAACACGCCAGTACGAAGCGACACGAGCAAATTGGACGCAGCGAGCGGGATCGCACCCCCAGAATAGCCCTGCCCGATAATAACGCCGAGCGTTGGCACGTCTACATTGCACAACTCGGCGATCAGTCGTGAGATCGAATGGGCTTGATTCGCCGCATTGGCATACTCTTTTCCATCCGCACCGGGTGTGTCCATAAAACAGACAATCGGCATCGATCTGATGGCAAATCGACTGGCGACCTGAGCAGCCTGTTCGTGATGTTCAGGCCCCCATACACCCATGGCTGTGCGTCGATCCTGACAAATGAACCCGATACGGCGTTCATAGTCGCCAAAATCGAGCTCCATCTCACAGCTATAGAAAGGTCCGTTGGTGATTTCATTCTGAACCGGCTCACGAAAAGAGCGTAAAATTTCCCGGGCGCTCGGGCGAGCGGCTTCCTCACAAGGCGACACCGTTGCGGCAATGTAGGCGTCCACATCCATGTTACGCAGGTTTTCGAGTGCAATGTCTATCTCCTGTTCGGAGATGAGGCCCTGAATGACCGACGAGGTCGTGCGTTGCGGAAAGAGTGAGAAGTCCTGGGACAGGGCTTCGGCCCTACGATACAGTTGGTCAACCGTTGATTCTTCACCCATATATGTGTGCGTCCCTCGGTACTTTGCTGCCGCCGACGTAGTCTGTGACCACGTCCATTTCACCCAACAGATGTCTGTAAATCATCACGATGTCAGTTGCGCAATCGTACTAAATCTCACACGCTTGCGTAAACGAATCCGGGCGGGCCCGAATCTGCTGGGATCATTATAAAACCTCGGTCAGCGGGATTTTCCCGATCTTCTCCTGCCAGATACGAGGTCCACTGCGATGTACGCTGTCGCCAGTTGCATCAACCGCAACCGTGACCGGCATATCTTCGACTTCAAACTCATGGATCGCTTCCATACCCAGATCTTCAAACGCGATCACTTTCGCACCCCGTATCGCTTTAGAAACAAGATATGCGGCGCCACCGACAGCCATAAGATAAACCGCTTTGTGTTCTGCAATCGCATCTATTGCGACAGGTCCCCGTTCTGCTTTCCCGATCATTCCTAGAAGACCTGTCTTTGACAGCATCATATCTGTGAACCCATCCATTCTCGTCGCTGTCGTTGGGCCAGCGGGTCCCACCACCTCTTCGCGCACAGGATCAACGGGACCGACGTAGTAAATGAAGCGACCATTGAAGTCGACACCGTCAGGAAGTGAATCACCATTTTCAAGCGTATTTCGGATGCGTTTATGAGCCGCATCACGACCTGTCAGCATCTTGCCAGACAACAACAGTATTTCGCCCGGTTTCCAGGTCTGAACCTCCTCTGCCGTGACCGTATCGAGGTTAACACGCCGCGCACCATCCGCAGCAGACCAGGTGATATCAGGCCAGTCTTCCAGTAGCGGGGGTGACAAAGAAACCGGTCCGGAACCATCCAAGACAAAATGAGCGTGCCGTGTTGCTGCGCAGTTTGGGATCATGGCAACAGGTAGATTCGCGGCGTGCGTCGGATAGTCCATAATTTTCACGTCGAGTACGGTGGTTAGACCACCCAGTCCCTGGGCACCAATACCGAGCGCGTTGACCGCGTCGAAAATCTCGAGGCGCAGCTCCTCAATTCGGCTTGCAGGCCCTCGCTCGCGTAGCTCGTAGATATCGATAGGGTTCATCAGGGAACGCTTAGCGAGCAATGCTGCTTTCTCAGCGGTACCGCCAATGCCGATGCCCAGTATGCCGGGCGGACACCAACCTGCGCCCATGGTCGGGACAGTCCTGATGACCCAATCAACAATACTGTCGGCAGGATTCAGCATCGCAAGTTTAGACTTGGCTTCACTACCACCACCTTTGGCAGCCACGTGAATCTCAACTTTGTCTCCGACAACCAGCTCGGTATGGATGACTGCCGGTGTATTGTCCTTTGTGTTCGTACGAGCACCTGCGGGATCTGCCAATACCGACGCCCGCAGCACATTATCAGGTAACAGATAGGCCCGTCGTACACCTTCATTCACCATATCCTCAAGAGACATATCCGTTTCAAAGCGCACGTCCATACCCACCGATAGGAAGACATTTACAATCCCCGTGTCCTGACAGATGGGGCGTTGCCCTTCGGCACACATCCTGGAATTGATCAGAATCTGCGCCATGGCATCTTTCGCCGCCTGCGATTCTTCCTTCTCGTAGGCATCCCCCACTGCACGAATAAAGTCCGCGGGATGGTAATAAGAGATGTACTGTAGTGCGTCCTGAATGCTGGTGATCAGATCATCCCGGGTGATTGTCGTCATGGAATGCTCCTGTAGAAATCGGCGCAAGAATACCACAGGATTGATTTCACCATGGCCCTTACATAGGATGCCGCGATGTCGACAACTCCGCAATTTCGCTGGGACGTTGCAACCGTTTTGATAGGGCCCGCCATCCTATCGATGACGGTCATCCCCTTCTACGCCCTCACGATAGACGTCAGCCCCTGGGTCTGGCTGATGTTTGCAGTTTTCATGTTATGAACGGCGTCTCTATCATGGCCGGATATCAGGGTTTCGCGATCAGTTATGCGAGATCGAAAGCCGATTGTGTGAACAAGGACGCCAATGGCGGATGCTCACTGCCCAGTTCACGTGAAAAACCCGAACGGGGATTCCGAGGCATGCACGACTCGACTCGTACTCTTTTTACAAAACAGCTTTTACATAACAGCAGGACACCACTATGAATGATATCTATATCGTTTCCGGCAGCCGCACCCCAATGGGCGCTTTTCAGGGCAGCCTCTCCACGATGAATGCCGTCGACCTTGGCGCTGCCGCAATTAGTGAAACCATCAACAGGGCGGGCATCGCTCCAGATAGCGTCGACGAAGTGATCATGGGCAATGTGTTGTCTGCTGGCTTGCGTCAGGGGCCCGCGCGTCAAGCAGCCATGGATGCAGGTATACCGGTAGGGATCGGCGCAACCACCATCAACAAATTGTGTGGTTCAGGAATGAAGGCCACGATGTTGTCGCACGATCTGATCGCCGCTGGTACCAACGACGTCATGGTTGCAGGCGGTATGGAATCTATGACGAATGCACCCTATCTGATCGCAAAGGCCAGAGGGGGTATGCGTATGGGCCATGGTGAGATCCAGGATTCCATGTTCACTGATGGTCTTGAAGATGCGAAATCCGGCCGATCCATGGGTGAATTTGCTCAAGAGATGGCAGACAAGTATCAATTCACTCGTGAGGACATGGACAACTATGCGATCACGTCACTGACCCGGGCAAACGAGGCGATTAAAGCTGGTACATTGATGCCAGAGACCGCAAAGATCACCATCTCGGATCGAAAGAAAGGTGATATTGAAGTCAAAGACGATGAGCAGCCATTCAACGCTAACATTGAGAAGATCCCGTCTTTGCGTCCCGCATTCAAATCCGATGGTACTGTCACTGCGGCCAATTCAAGCTCGATTTCGGACGGTGCATCAGCGCTCCTGTTGGCTAACGAGGATGCCGTCAAGGAACAGGGTCTCACGCCAATGGCTCGAATCGCAGGTCATGCGACCAACTCGAGAGACCCCTCCGAATTCACTATAGCTCCCGTTGGTGCTATCGAGAAGCTATTGGCCAAGACCAGCTGGGAAAAATCCGATGTAGACCTCTTCGAGATCAACGAAGCATTCGCCATGGTGACCATGGCGGCGATCAAGGATCTCGATCTGGATCCAGAATGCGTCAACATTCACGGCGGTGCGTGCGCGCAGGGTCATCCCATCGGTTCGACAGGTTCCCGAATCATTGTCTCCCTCATCTACGCCCTGAAGGAGATGGGTAAGCAACGTGGAATTGCCGCCCTGTGCATCGGTGGTGGTGAAGCAACGGCCGTTGCGATTGAACTGACTCACTAGACAGATATGCGAGCATGTCTTTAACACCATGCTCGCATTCCCGAACTTCAACAGGACCCACACTCGTCGCCTCGTTACTGGCTTCGCCAGTAGCATCCCCGTAGAATGTGCCCTTATTTGGATCATCGGGTGTTCGCCCGGTCTCGCAGGGGAATTAGGTTTTGTCGCGACTGCCAGTCATCGTCGGTTTCGGAGGAGTTAATCCGGCCGGACGAAGTTCATCTCATCACGCCTACAAGCGATTGGTGATTGACAACCTGAGTGCTTCAGAAGCGGACCGTACCTATGCCTCACTTGCTGCAATGATGCAGCTCAAAGACGAGGACCTGGACGAACCTCTGCGGCAGCACATTCTTGATCACACGCTGGTTCGCAAGATTGAATCGAATCTCTTCGACCCGGATAACATCCTAGTCCACAAGTCCGCGCACCTTAACGCGACGGGTGATCCCATCACATTTACGATCAAGAAAAGCCAACTCCCGGATCACGTTCCTGAGACCTGGTCGCTGACCGAGATTGAAGAGAGTGTTCAGGTCATTGTTCCAGACGGGCTCGATGTGCTGTTTCGTGATTCTCGTCAGTCTGAGGTGAACTCCGCGGGACAACTACCCTCAGGATTCGAACCGGACAGTCTGTACCAATCCAGAAGCCATCCTCGTGGACTACAACTGACTGTCTATGGTGCGTCAGACGCAATCAACTCTCTCGGCATTCCGTGGGACGATATTCGCGCGAAAGTGCCTGCAGATCAGATCGCCGTTTATGCCAGTAGTGCCATGGGACAGCTCGATGACAATGGCACAGGCAACATGCTGCGCGCTTCGCTAATGGGTAAACGGGTGTCTTCACGCAACTGTGCGTTGGGACTTGCAGAAATGACCGCAGATTTTATCAACGCCTATATTCTGGGTAGCGTTGGCAGTACGGGTGCGAATGTGGGCGCTTGTGCAACGTTCCTTTACAACCTGAGGCAAGGTATTCAGGACATTCGCTCCGGCAAGTTCCGAGTAGTTCTTCTCGGAGCCAGCGAAGCCCCGATCACACCTGAAGTCATCGATGGCTATAAGACAATGGGTGCGTTGGCGACAGATGGCGAACTGAACAAGCTGGATGGTGACAAAGCAGAGACCGATCACCGTCGAGCATGTCGTCCTTTCTCTAATAACTGCGGGTTTACGCTAGCAGAAGCATCTCAATTTGTCGTCCTGTTTGATGACGAGCTGGCACTAGAGATGGGCGCAAACATTCATGGCGCCGTTGGGGATGTTTTTATTAACGCCGACGGATTCAAAAAGTCGATCCCGGGCCCTGGCATCGGCAATTACGTCACCATGGGTAAAGCCGCAGGTGTCATCAAGTCAATTCTGGGTGAGGAGTCTCTGAAGCGACGCAGTTTCGTTCAGGCACACGGTACCAGCACACCCCAGAACCGCGTGACCGAATCACACATATTCAGTGAAATCGCAGGCGCATTTGGTATCGAGGACTGGCCGATTACAGCCATCAAGGCGTATCTAGGGCACTCCCTTGCGACGGCATCTGGTGATCAAATCGCCGCGACACTGGGCGTATGGGCTCACGGTGTGATACCAGGTATCCGAACTGTCCAACAGATTGCTGACGACGTCCATCAGATGCATTTGAAGTTCCTACTTGAACACCTCGAAATAGAACCATGCCAAATGGATGCCGCGTTGATCAACTCAAAAGGATTTGGTGGCAACAACGCCACTGCTGCCATCCTGTCCCCGTTCGTCACTCATAATATGCTGTCTAAAAAACATGGCGCTAACGCTATGACGGAACATGCCCGTCGTAACGAGGCGGTTCAGTCAGCATGTCGCGTTTATGATGATGCGTCCGTCAAAGGAATCAACGCGACGATCTACAAATTTGGCGAGGGTGTCGTCGAAGGCGATGAACTTACACTAACTGACCGATCGATCAGAATTCCTGGGCATAGCCTTGATATTGATCTGAACGTGGAGAACCCTTACGCAGATATGACCTAACTAAATTGGGCTAGTTTGGGGTCAGACTTCTCTCGTCGCGCGGAACGCAACATCGGGCCAGCGTTCCTCTGTCAGGCTCAAATTCACCCTCGTTGGCGCGAGATACGTTAGATGTCCCGCACCATCCACAGCAAGATTTGTTTCCGCTTTGCGCCGGAAGTCGGCAAGCATCTTATCGTCGTCACACTCAACCCATCTCGCCGTATGGACACTGACATTCTCATACGCACAGTCGACCTTGTACTCATCTTTTAACCGGAATGCGACCACATCAAACTGCAATACACCAACCGCCCCGAGGATCAGATCATTGTTCGGAAGCGGCATAAAGACCTGTGTAGCACCTTCCTCTGACAATTGAGTCAGACCCGCACGCAACTGTTTGCTCTTCAGTGGGTCTCTGAGCACGACACGACGGAATAACTCAGGCGCAAAGTGAGGAATCCCAAGATATTTGAATATCTCGCCATCGGTGAAGGTGTCACCCACCTGGATCGTACCGTGGTTGTGCAGCCCTATAATATCTCCAGGCCAAGCCTCATCTGCCTGTGAACGCCCGCTCGCAAAAAAGGTGACAGCATCACTCACCCGGATATCTTTTCCAATACGCACATGCTTCATACGCATGCCCTGCTCGTAGCGACCGGAACAGACCCGCATGAATGCCACACGGTCTCTGTGCTTTGGATCCATGTTCGCCTGAATCTTGAACACGAACCCTGAGAAACGATCGTCATCAGCATCTATCGTCCTGTCTTCAGCCGCACGGGGTTGCGGTCGTGGCGCATGCACAACGAAGTCGTCGAGCATTTCCAGGACGCCAAAGTTGCGGAGCGCCGTCCCGAAATAGACAGGTGTCAATCTGCCTTCGAGGTAAGCTTCTGTGTCAAATTCATGACTAGCACCTCGCACGAGTTCGATTTCATCCATCAGTTCTGCGAGTGTGTCTTCACCGAGTCGAACCCTGACAGCATCATTGTCGATGCCCTTGATAACTTCCGGCAATACGAGTGCATCCTGCTTGGCTTCCGGATCGAACAGGTGAACTTCATCTGTATAGAGGTTGTAGACCCCCTTGAACCTGTTCCCCATGCCGATGGGCCAGGTCACCGGCGCACACTGAATGTTCAGGATGTCCTCAATTTCGTCTAGGACTTCAATGGGATCTCGGACTTCACGATCCAGTTTATTGATGAACGTGAAGATCGGTGTGTCACGAAGCCTGCAGACCTCCATTAGTTTGATGGTTCGATCCTCAACGCCTTTGCTGCCATCAATGACCATCAACACGGAATCCACCGCGGTGAGCGTGCGGTAGGTGTCTTCTGAAAAATCCTCATGACCTGGCGTGTCCAGCAGGTTGACTGTCCGATCCTGGAACGGGAACTGCATCACTGACGTCGTGATCGAAATGCCCCGCGACTTCTCAAGTTCCATCCAGTCTGACGTCGCGAATTTGTCCGACTTCCTCCCTTTCACGGTCCCCGCACTCTGAATCGCTTGGCCCAATAGAAGTAGTTTCTCGGTGATCGTCGTTTTCCCAGCATCCGGGTGCGAGATGATCGCGAAGGTTCGTCGCTTCTCAACCTGTTGTAGGACGTCTGAACTCACAATTCGTTAACCTTTGGTCGAAGCGCGGGTAAGCAAGGCGGCGATCATACATCTACGCCCTGCGGTTATCATCGGGATTTATCTAATCGTGTGAAGAAGCTAGTTCAATTGCTAGCACTAATGCGTCCTCGCGACCGCCGAAAGCAGGATAGTAGTCTTTGCGGACACCAATCTCATTGAACCCGACTTTCTCATATAACTTATAGGCCGGCAGGTTAGAAGGCCGTACCTCCAGGAATACACTACGGGCACCACGAAGTTTCGCTCGCTGCAACATAAACAGCACCAGACGACGTCCATGGCCGTGGCCCTGGTACTGAGGAGCGATACAGACGTTCAGAAGATGGGCTTCGCCCGCGGCGGCTGAAAGAATGCCATGACCGATATTCCGACCATGGAACACGACCAGCCATGTTTCGTAGTCTCCCTTGACGCAATCCCTGAAAGTGCCCTCAGTCCAGGGATGGGAATAGGCCTGTCGTTCATTCGTGAGCACAATCGATAGATCCGCGAGCTGCATACGCATGAACTCAGAGTCGAGTTCTACGCTCGCCATTGCAGCAGCTCATCAATATGTAATACGTCCATGCTCTTCTACAACCGCTCCACCCTTTTTCCAAAACTCACTTGATGACGAGCTACTAACTATCATCCCCATCCGTCTCCATGCCAGGCAATGCAGTTTCCTTCTCGTTAATGTCAGATCGCCAGTCCCTCAGAGACTCCCACAATGCACGCTTGTGTACTGATGATGCCATGATCTCCTCGATCGACACTGTCACAACCGCATCGATCTGCATCGATAGATCGACATATTCTAAGGGTACATCACCAAACAGCAGCCTTTTTTTTCCAAAGGAACGCATTTGATCCATGAGAGTCTGTCGAAGCACGGGAGCCGATTGATCCTGCTTATCACCTCGAACAATGGGCCACTTGAAATCAAGAAAGCGAACTAATCGATGCCCCAGTGCCAGGGCGACGTCCTGTGTAAATCGCTGACGGTTCTGATCTGTCATACCACCTTCCGGTAACTCGAACACCATACAGAGCGCATCGTTACCCATTAGACCCAGATGGATCTTTGGCACCGGGGAAGTTGTCGACGACTGCGATTGTGATCTTTCTCCTGCAATTCCCGAGTCCACAGTCTCAAGCGACTCGAAGCCCGGTGAATTCGGTATAAGTCCCTCTGCCATATGACGCCACGCCTGACGGGGTGACACTCCTTCAGAAGGATGCACGTCTGTCACCGTCGGACTTCGCTTCTGCTTCTCTTGTGTCGTTTCAAAGTGCCAAGCTTGTTCTGTCGGACGTGAGTTCCTGGCTGGAGAGTCGATGCTCGCGCTTGATCGCGACGGTCTTCTGACCCACACGTCAACACCCATGGCATTCAGATACCGAAGTCTTCTGGTCACAACGAATACTCCGACAACTGCAGATCTTCCATCCTGATTCTGACAGTCTCTACCGCCCGCCCACGACGGTTGTGGATGCGGAGTACGACATGTTCCGCATTGACGGTGATCGAGCCAAAATTGAGCCCTGTGTAAATGGCAATCCGGTCAGGATTCAGCGATTGATCGCCGTGTTCGAAACTGTGGGTCATCCCACTTGATGTAAAGTCATAGAGAGTGTAGTCAAGGATGTCATCACGACGTGAAATCTCGGCGAAGTGCCGGTCCCCGGATAGCAGGACGACCCCGTTGGCTCTAGTATTGCGGAATAGTTGGAACAGCCTCTCGCGTTCGTGTGGAAACAGTGCCCAGTGTTCGTAGCCATGGTAACCATTGAGCACCTGTAGACCCGACGCAATCACTCGCAGATCCGCCGGTTTGCTCAGTTCACGTTCAAGCCATTCCCATTGCGCCTCGCCCAGCATGGTCTTACCGGTGCTGTCTTCAGGGTCGTACCGTCGGGTAAATGAAGAAGAACCTTTCCACGGGCTCTTGAAGTAGCGAGTATCCAGGAGCAACAACTGTACCCGCGTTGTCTTTTTACGACCTTCCACTTCAAAATAGCGTGCGTCAAAAATCCCGTGTTGTGTACGACGAGATGACGTTGCGGGTTCGCCAAAAAAATCGAGCATCGCTTGCTGCGCCATTTCTCGCCCACCAAATGCCGAGTCACCATCGTTAACGCCGAAGTCATGGTCATCCCAGATACCTTCTATTTGAACTGCTTGTTTGAAGGATTTGTAGCCAGGCACCTCATTCTGTCGCGCATAGACCGCGCGCATCTCTGTCTCATCATCGGTGTCGGCGTAGACGTTGTCGCCCAGAAAGACAAAGAGGTCGGGTGCCATCCGCGTCAGTGGTTTCCACAATGGCTGTTCACGATCTTGATCGTTGCATGAGCCAAAAGCGATCACGAAAGGCAGCGAGGGTTCAGTCGCCAACACGTGAACCGGTAACAACACCAGAGCGATCCAGAAAAATTTGATTACTCGTTGGTTCATATCGATCTCGGTGATTTCTGGCGCTTGGGTGGCGTCGCTGCAAAGAAACAAAATGAACCGACAAAAGCAAAACTCGCGATAATCAGGAAACCAAGTTCGTAGTCCCCGTAAACATCAGCCATGAAGCCGGCAAAAATCGGTCCGATTGACATACCCAACATAGAAATTAAAGACGAAAATCCCATAATAGTGCCAAACGAAGTTGCTCCAAAGTAGTCTGCGCGCATGGCAACCATCAACGGACCTCGCGTTCCCCAACCGAGACCGTGCAGAAAGGCAAAGGCCAGAACCATCCAGACATTGATGGCGAGCGCCACCGCAACCATACCGAGACAATGAAAAATCATACAGATCGTACAGATAATGCGTTTGTCGAACCGATCACCCAGGTATCCGCCAGTGAACTGTCCCACCATCTGACAACCCGTCAACGCAGCAACCACGAGCCCTGCCTGGGCGAGCGTATACTCAAGCACTTCAGTCAGGTGAGGTACCAGATGCACCATTACCGTTGATACCGTCAGCAGTGAACACGCATGCCCAATCGAGATAAACCAGAACGCTGGTGAACGCATTGCCTCGCGTGCTGTGAAATCACGAGCATCACTCACCTGCGGTTGTTTACTCTCGTGTACACCGGGTGCGGCACCACCATCGATCGCCTCACCAATCTCGGAGGGTCGGTGTTTGACCAGCTGCACCATCGGAAGACCAACGAGCAGAATCACCCCGGCCGAGATCATGGCTGTGGTCCGCCAGCCAAACGCTTCAAGGCATAGGATAATGACAGGCACCGACAGACCACCAAATGAATAGCCCATCAGCGAAAAAGCAACCGCTTTTGACCTGTGCCGGTCAAACCAGTTGACGAGTGAGACCATGACTGTCGCAAATCCTCCGAGAGAGGACCCGATCGCAATTAAACCAAACGTGACATAAAACCCGATTATCGACTCCACCTGACTGAACAGGAAGAAACCAAGCGCAAAGATCAGCATCCCGATCGTCAAAATCCGCCGGGGTCCAAATCGATCTGTCAGCCAACCTTGAATCGGACCAAGGACGCCACTCTCGACCCTTGTCAGCGCAAACGCGCCTGCAACCAGCGCTTTACTCCAGCCGAAGTCTTCCTGCAACAGCACAACGTAAGCACCATAGGATTGCATCCACAGGATCCCAGAGAGGAACTGAACACCGGCGGCACCAGCAACTATGTACCAGCCATAGAATATGGTACCACTGGGTCGGAGCATGGCATTTGCGCGCGCGATCGGGTTCAAGCAAATAACTCGTGCTTATCAGACACAGTATGCGCGTCAGGCGCCTTGGTCACTGAGCTTGCCCGCCACCCGGTGGCATTTCGCCAACCGGTCGGCGTCGCGTTAGTCCATAAACACTGATCGACAACCAGACAATCTCAATAATGAAAGAAGACAGATTGAAGTCAATCATGAGCGACATCAGGATGAGGACCGCTCCCATAGCGTTCAACAATGAGTAGACCCTGTCGTTGATACTCATACGACCCGTCTGAAGCGCAAAATAGGTCCCTATCACCATGACAACGCCGGTGTTGCCTAGCAGGTCATGCCATCCGTAGTCGATCACTTTCTTCTCCTGCCCAAGTTCGCGCGGCGCAGTATATCAAGCTGCTTGCGAATCAACGGCAAATCAAAGACGCTAAGAACCCTGAATCTTCCTCGCTGCCAACGTCCAGCGGAGCGGGGGCCATTCCACAAAATAACAGGATCAATATGACAACCCTGGCCGCAAGAGATTTCGCAGCAAGCCCACTGGAAATCACCGGTGCCCTCGACTTCGATGAACGTGGAGATGCGCTCTCTCCCAGACGCCTTCCGTCTTGGACACGAACCCAAATCAATCCAATGTTAGATTTCATGCTGCGAACACCATCGGGCGTCCGGATACGCTTTACCACATCCGCCCACACCGTAAGCTTGACCGTACTCACGACCCACATGGCGGGACGGTCCGGACGAGGTGGATGCGCCTTTGATCTAGTGTGCGGCGATACGGTCCATACTAGGCGCCATCACGAAGGCAACCAGTTGCACTTTGATCCCACCGGTCAAACCGCCCCCCGCATCGAACCCGGGGAGATTTATGACGTCGTGTTTGACGGACTGGGAAACGACAGTAAATCACTGTCCCTGTGGCTGCCGCACAATGCGCTGGTCGAGCTACACGCGTTGGCTGTGGAAGGCGGAGATATCGAGCCACCAGAGCCATTTCGACTGCATTGGGTACATCATGGCAGTTCAATCAGTCATTGCATGGAAGCTGACATCCCCACCGGGACCTGGCCGGTGGTTGCAGCTCACACAGCCGGTGTAGATGTCACCAATCTGGGGTTGGGTGGACAATGTCACCTGGATCCATTTATTGCACGAACTATTCGCGACCTAAATCCAGACTTCATCAGCGTCAAGGCAGGCATCAATATCGTCAACGGCGACACGATGCGCGAACGAGTGTTTCTTCCTGCCGCACATGGCTTCCTTGATACGCTACGCGAGGCGCATCCGGCAACGCCGATTCTGATCATCTCGCCAATCTTTTGCCCATCCGCTGAAGATCATCCGGGGCCCACGTTTCCTAATACTGAAGGGAAATTCAAGATTGTCGAACGACCACCTGAACTGCTTGACGGCTCCTTAAGCCTTAGTCGGATTCGCAAACTTCTCTCTGATCTGGTGGTAAGCCGGAATGATCCTCACCTTGCCTACCTGTCCGGACTTGAACTTTTCAGCGAGCATGATGCTGGTGATCTGCCAGATGACCTTCATCCGAATCCGGCAGGTTACCGGCGAATGGGTAAACGATTCGCGGACCGTGTGTTTGGTGATGGTGGTATCCTCCAATCAATTCGCTGACAGGAACCCAATTGGATCCGGTTACAGAACCCGAACTGCTGAACGTCTTCAACGGTCAGCTGCCGGCAGAAGCCATACCTGACCTAAATAAGGTTGAGTGGGAAGCGCATGATTTTCTGGGTTGGGTTCATCCGGCTGGACATCTGGCTTACATGCTATTGCTCAGTCCGAAGGACGGGTATCTGAAAGGCATAGAATTCCGACGGTTTCGATTCAGCGGCAATGGTCGAGGCATCCATATGTGCTCGCTCTGCCATCACATGCATCCCGGTGAAGGGACCGCTATGTTCTCAGTGTCCCGCAAAGGTAGCGGTGGGCGACATCGCCTGGGTAATGTTGTGTGCAAAGACCTGGATTGCAGCTTGCGAATTCGAGACCTGGTCGCTCCAAATGACTACTATCAGGAAAAACTGAATGTCGAGGCCAAGATCTGGCGCATGCAGACACGCATTCACCGCTGGCTGAACCGCGCCGAACGCCTGTAGACGCTCATTTTCGATGGCAGACACTAAGCAAACACCTGAGTTCCACTTCTTGAGGCGACAGATCACACCTGAATGACCGACACGTATTCTCCGTTTCTTGACCAAAGAGCAGGCGATCCCACAGGAAATTGCACGGTCGCGCCTGCGTGAAGTGATTGGCGCCCTGACTAGCAAGCACAATCTCGTCGGAATAAAGAGCGCGCCGGTGAATCGGCACGCGCCTGTTTCCCGCCAGCCCATGCACATCGATCGAAACTTTGTCGATGCAAACGACCGACGCCGAGGCCATACGCAGCGGTTGCTTAGTGGAAACCTTCGACGCCTTTCAAAAAGACGTCAGTCAGCGTAATGAGGCTGCTTATCCTGATGATCCGCCGCCGAAGTCACCTTCGATATCATGCTTTTCATCCCGACTGACCTGACGGAAATGCTGGATGACCACTTCATCTCCTGGTCGGATTGGCGGTTGATCAAGCTGGTAGAACCCGCTAGGTTTATAGATCATCATGCCCGGACCGATCGTGAGTATCGATTCCAACCCTGAAATTCTCATTCAGAACACCGAGCTATTGCTGACGGGCACGTATACCCGTGAGGGCTTTGACCTCCTCATTACCGGGTATGACGGAACTGTTGAAGTTGTTGTTGACTATTTTGCGTTTGATCGACCTCCGAACCTGATGATGCCCGATGGTGGCGGTCTGTCACCGGAAATGGTGAACGACCTGTTACGTACTCGTGTAGGCGAGGTTCAGTTGGCCCAGGAAGGGGATCCTGCAGAAGTCACGACACCCGCCAAAAAGGTCGGCGAAGTCTGGTTCCTGCGCGGCGACGTCTACCGAGTCCCGAAAGACGCGGTAGACGGGACGCGCTACAAGTTGGCTAAAGGTAGTGACATTTTTGAAGGTGACAAGATCATCGTTGACGGAATTGGATATTTCCGTGCCCAGATGATCGACGGTACGCGATTCAGTCTTGGCAAACTTGCTCAGGCGGTCCTGTCAGCCTACGACTTCGATGAATCGGAACAGGACTCCAGTCGACCCGCCACTTTTGAGGCGACCGTCCTGCGTGGCGGATTTCAATATAAGAGTGGCTCTATCGGTGAGTTGCTTGCAGGACGCTTACACCACTCTAAGATTAAGACACCTTCGGCCGTGATTGGTATTCGCGGAAGCGAGTTGGAAGGGACCTATGAGAATGGCGAGACCATCGTCATCCATAAGTCCGGGACTCTGACCATCTACGACATCAATGAGAACCCGGACACGGCCGTTGATCTGGAGGTACCTGGAAACACATCAGTGATCGTCCTGAATGGTTTGCCAACATTTACGACTGCGGCCACACCAGCCCAGCAGACACAACTTGCAGATTCCTTTCCCACACCGGCCGCGGACGACCCCGAGCTTCTGGAAGAAACCAACAATACTGGTGAAAACCCACCCGACGGTGGCGAGACGGCCACAACCCAGTCAGGTCCTGAAATCAACGAAGACGCCACTCCGGACACTGAAAGCACTCAGACGCCTATCTCAGAGCCTTCCACCGAAGACAACACAAATGACATCTCCGGCGAAGACAGTGAACCCATTCAAGAGAACGAGACGCAAACGACTGACACGACCCCACCCAATGAGCCTGTGCTGACAGAAACGGACAGTAACGACGAGCCTGCAACCGAGATACCGCCCGATAACCCCCCCGTTGCCGGCTCTGACGAGATCAGCTTCACACAGAACGACAGCCGTGTGCTGACCTCGCTCATCGAAAACGATAGTGACCCCGATGGCGGAGAGCCACCAGTGATCGTGGCGATAGATGACGCCAACACGCAAGGTACCGTGACCCTGGACCTGGGAACAGGCGAGATTAACTATACGGCCGATAACCAGGAGGCCCTGGCCGCCGGAGAAACCGCTACTGACCAGTTCACATACACTATTCAGTCAGGCGTACTTACGGATACTGCCGTTGTCACTGTCACCATCACCGGCGTCAACGACGCACCGGTGGCCAATGCTGATGCCTATACGATTGACGAGGACAGCGACCTCAGAATCGATGCAGCTTCTGGCCTGCTTGCCAACGACGTGGATCCAGATACCGGCGATACAATTAAGGTCATCAATACGGCGGCCATAACGCAAGACAACACCATCACAACCGTTGACCAAGACGGGACGCTCAACTTCTTTGCATCTTCTTCTGCCGTACTAAACGCACTTGGTGAAGGCGACACGTTCACTTCCAAGTTGCAATACGAGATCACGGATGCGGCTGGCGAAACATCGATTGCCAACGTCGAGATCACCGTCACGGGTCGTAACGACGCACCTGAAACGACACTGCAGGTCACATCCGCCAACGCCAATACCGGCGACTTCGAATTGGACTTGCTGAAGAACGCCATCGACCCGGACGCTGATGACGAGCCAGAGCTCGGAACAGTGACACAGAATCTGGCGATGTCAGACCGAGATGCCACCGGCCTGTTCTCCGTGGTCGACAATGAACTGGTCATCGATACCGATGCTTTCGCTGATATCCCCATAGACGACGTTGTTCAGCTGGTGTTCGACTATGAACTAAACGACGGCAATGGTCTTGCCAACAGCATTACCATGGCGCAGGTCACCATCGATATCGTTGGCACCAATATGCCGCCTAACACTAACCCCGACGTCGCGGTGAGCATGGAAGGTGACATTATCACTCTCGATGTGCTTGCCAACGATACTGACGATCAAGGCAACCCGTTGCAGGTGATTTCAGCCACGGTTGACGGTGGGATGGATCCGATCTACTTGGATGCTGGCAATACCGTGATCTCGCTGAAGGAACTGACGGGGTTGTCGCTATTCATCTTGAACCAGAATGGCGACTACATCATCGAGCCGACCTTCGTCAGTTTGCTCGATATGTACAACAATCCGGAAACCAGCGCAGAGACATTCGCACTGATCATTACTGATCCAGAGACCGGTGAGGATATCCTGAACCCCGAGGCTTTTAGGGAATTCGGTGTCCATCCGCAGACTGGCGAGCCCCTCTTCATGCTAAACGACATGGGTGAAATCGTCGTGGACCCCATCGTTGTGAACGAATTTACCGAAGCAGGAATCATCGACCCAGCCACCGGCGTGCCAGTTCTGTTTCTGGATCCCAGGTTTGTACTACCCACCGGGGTTGCAAAGGTCGACCCTAATGGCGGGTCGGTGATCTATAGGGCTCCCAACGACCTAGCCGAGGGTGAAGTCCGCATTGAAACTGTCAGCTATATCGTGTCAGACGGCGTGTCACAAAGTGAGGGTACAGCCACCATAACCATCACGGGCGTCAACGATGCCCCAATCGTCGTTCCAAACTTGAACAACCCGGAGCCCGTCAACGTGGCCGACGGGGAGGTGGAACTTGACGTCCTGTCGGCCGTTTTCGACGACAGTGCGGATCTTGAAATAATCGCAGTTGACGACAACTTCACCGTAGGTGCCGTGAGGCTGGGCAGTGTCTTCTACGATCCAGGTGAAAAATTTCAATACCTCAATGAAGGTGAGTTCTTCTTGGATACGTTTTCCTTCGTCGTTGAAGATACAGAAGGTTTGACGGAAACCGGGTTTTACACCGTAGAGGTCGAAGGTGAAGCAGATGCGCCACAGTCCATCTCACCTGGGCTAGCCACCTTCAGCGAAGACGCCGGTTTTCAGAACATTGATCTCAGTGTCGGCGCATTTGATCCGGACGAGACCGATGTTCTCATCGTACAGAACCTGCAAGATGAAGAGGGTGGGCCAGTATTGCTGCCGCTGCACGGCAACATCCTGACGGTTAATGCAAATGACTTTAACTATCTGAATACCGGGGAAACAATCACCACCACTTTTAGTTTCGATCTGGTCGACACCACCGGACTCAGTGTTAGTCACAGTTTCGATCTGAGAATCTTTGGTGCAGCAGACGCACCCATTGGCGCGGATGACGATGGCGGTGCGACTCTCGAAAACGCACTCCTCAATTCCGGGATGTTTTCAGTCCTAAACAACGATACTGACCCGGATTTTAGTGATCAGGGCAAGCTCACCGCTTCCATCAGAGGTATGGTCGGTTCACCGGTACTGCTGGCCAGCGGTGCACAGATCACAATGAATGCTGACGGTACCTTCGAGTACAACCCGAACGGTGCCTTTAATTACTTGAACGACGGTGAGACGGCGGTCGACAACATCACCTATACCGTATCCGATGGCGATCAGGCAGCTGAGGCTACGTTGTCGATAACGATCAACGGCGTCACCGCTGCCCCTGAAACGCCCGGTAACAACCAGATGTTTGGTCAAGGAACGTTGCTCACGGTCGTCGTCGACTCCTACGATAGCGACAGAGGGGGCCACACCCAATTGTCATTTGAAGCTGTTGAGCTCGATGGCGTTGTTGCACCTGACATTCGAACTATTCCAATCGACGGTGCGACTATCAGATTCTTGAAGGCCGAAGAATTGACCGGCAGTTTCGATATCCTCTACCACGCTGTGTTGGACACCACCCCGGGCGCAGAACTAATTGCCGACCTCAGCTATGACTATACCCCCGGTATGGGTTCCGTCTCGCTAGATATCCATGCTGTCACTCAAGGTCCAGCCACCGGTCCTACCTACACCGGAACTGTCGGTGCCGATGTAATTCTGGGTGGTGATGTCGGTAATACCTACAATGATATTGGCGCTGGCGATATTGTGATTGACCAATCGAGTAGCTTCGAAATATTCAACGTTACATCGATGGATTTCCAACGCATTGCTGGCGAACCGGGTGGTACCAACCGCATCGTACTGCAGGAATCCATCCTCACGGCCAACTTTACCGAAAAGCCAGGCACCTCCGTTGAGAATGTTAACGAGATCGACGTCAGCGCCACTGGCTCGCAAATCGTTATTCTGAATGAGGGAACACTAAGTACTATTCTTGACGATCAGCCGGGTCCTCTATTTATCACGGATCTCGGGGCAAACGAAGGTGACATCGTCATCCTTGAAGGTGACTTCGAAAAGGGTCTTGTATCAGTGAATAACGAGTTCCACGCCAACGGTCGTACGGTGCTGACCGACAGTGAACAGGGTCTTGTGTTAGCAGGTAGCGAGTACCAAGCCAACGGTCATACGGTGATGATCGACAATAGTATTTTCGTTGAAATACGTCTGGAAGACGGTGGCGTTCAACTCTACGGCACCCACAACGATGACGTCCTTGTCGCACCTGAAAGCAATGACTGGATTGACGGCGGGTTCGGTTCAGACGATATCGAAGCCAACGGGGGTAACGATACCGTCCTGTTTGATAGCTATGACTTTGCCATTGACGGCGGCTCCGGGTTGGATACGTTGCTGATCGACGAGTTCGACTATGTCGATTTGTCAGGTGTGAATAGCATTATCGATTTCGAACGTATCGAGTTGGGTCAAGGGGCAACTCTGGAAATCAGGTTCGAGGATCTGTTTGGAGGCAGTAACCTTATCGGCGATATCATCAATCAATACAGCTCAGATCCTGAATATGGTGACTACCAGATCTGGATTGATGGTGACGATAACAGCGTTTCGCTAACACTCAATTCAGAGCTAACAGCAGATCCAGGGACTTTCGTCACTCAATCGATCGACATCATCGACGGCGACGTCGATGAGACGCTGTCCCTAATGGGCATCAAAGGCGGACTTGAAACAGAAATCAATGGCGAGTCTGTTATGCCCTTCACCAAAGGCGATGTGACAATCTTCATAAGTACCCAACTGTTCGACGAAATCAACGTCAACCTGGTTTCTTGATGTCGGACACCCGGAACAATTCAAACATCCCCATGGCTGTAAGATCTACTTGCGACGCAAGTGGGATGGGAAGAGACCAACACCAACAGACTGATAGCGTCGTTCAGGATGCACTCTGAAAGGAAACTCGAATGTCCGGTAAGAACACCAATTCAGGTGGGTCATCACAAAACTGACAACCCTCTCCCGTATAGGTATCCCAAACTAGCTAATTTCAACGAGGCGGCGTGTCGGTTCTTCAGTGACCAATAGGGGGACCGTGATGTTCAGCAAACCATCCGCGAATTTGGCGCTGACTGAATCACTATCGACGTCTTCACCCACATGAAACGTACGCACATAGCTTCCAGAACGACGTTCCCTACGAATCACACGTCCCTCTGACGCTTCAGACGCATCACTCTCTTTACTGGCTTCGATGGTCAGATATCCATCTTCCACGGAAACTGTGACATCATCTTTGGTGAAGCCTGGTAGCTCCACGACAAACTCATAACTATCGTCGTGCCCAGTGACATCGACACGAGGGGCCCACGGAGTATCGACGACATTCCGCGGCACACGTTGTAATGTACTGCGAGGCCCCCAGAAATCATTCAGGAGTCGATCGAAATCCAGTAAGTTGCTGTGACGGATCAGGTTCATGGTTTTTTTCCTAAAATTGTACTAAGTGCTTTTTCGTTTGATTCATTAACTACGACTAAAAACGTAAGGCACGTTGATGATGATTCAACCCCCCGGGCGTTCTCTGTGGATCAACTAACGAGACTCTTCTTTGCATTGCTACCTGATCCCGAGACTGCCCTGGCCGTTGATGACTAACGCTGCTGATACCTACGTCTATCTCCCACGGGACGAGCAATCCCACTACCGAATCTGCACATCACATTGCGCTTCTGTGGTCAGGTCAGTGAACAGCGTTCAAAACAACTAGCGGCAAAGGCGCGCAACATCAAAGGATCTCAAATTTCAGTGTCACTTGATGTCGGTAGCTATTTTAGAAATACCTGGACCGGACCTGAACGCACAGTACAAGGCATTCTGTATCTGCATCAGCGACTAAGAGCGGCCAACGAAAGTGCCTTCAACCGCACCTGTTCCTTTACCCGGGTCTTGAAGCACCACCACCACTGATACCAACCGTCTTTCAGCTCTGCAGCGCTTCGTCTGACTTGATGATCCCAACCCATGGTCGAACAGGTGTCCACTACGATGTTTTGGGATCGTTCCCCCTGGATTGACGCCCGATATGGATCAACCCTTAAGCTCGCCGTCAAATTTGCCCCATAACAGCAATTACTGAATAATCCGCGTTCGCTGATCGCAGAGGCTGCGCATGGGGAACGCGGTAAAACCTCAGTTCTCACTGGACCTATCTGATCAAACTGCTCTGGTCACCGGGACAACGTCCGGGCTGGGACGCCGTTTTGCCCAGATTCTTGCAGCCTGTGGAGCCAAGGTCGCTCTTGCCGGTCGACGCAAAGAGAGACTCGATGAACTCGCAAACGAGATCAGGGAGAGCGGCGGAACCGTAATACCTGTAATGCTCGATATGACCAACCGAGACGCTATTCGAGGATCCGTTCAACAGATCGAATCCGAGCTTGGTTTGATCAGCATTCTGGTCAACAACGCAGGCATCCCCGACGCCCAATGGGCTATCAAAATCGACGATGATCTACTGGATCGTGTATTCGATACGAATCTTATCGGTCCTTACGTACTTTCCTGCGAAGTGGCCCGCCGTCTGATCGCCGCCAAAAAACCGGGTCGGATGGTCAACATTTCCTCAATGGCAGCGTTTAATACTGGACCACAGTCGGCTGCATCGCTCTACAGCACAACGAAGGCGGGCATCGCTCGAATGACAGAAGCGCTGGCCGTCGAGTGGGCTCGCTACCACATCAATGTCAACTGTATTGCGCCTGGAGCATTTGCATCCGAAATGCTGGACGGCATGTTGGAACGCATCGGCGATATCAGCCGGACATTTCCCCGAAAACGAATTGCACAACCGGAGCAGATGGATTCCACACTGCTCTATCTGGTGTCACCGTCATCCGAGTGTGTGACAGGCACCACCATAAAAATCGACGACGGACAAGGATCAAGATAATGGCTGTACTGACGAGAGCAGAAGCAATCGCCGAGGTGACGGCAACGGGTACCTACGAGCTGGTGGAGCAGGATATTCGTGGGGTTCCGTGCCGCGTTTTTGTCAACGCGCCGCAGAACCTTCATGCGCTGTTCAACAGCAATCGTAGTGATAACGAGTTCTATATCTATGAGAACGAGCGGTACACGTTCGAAGATATGTATCAACGCGGCGCCAAATTGGGCCGTTTCCTCGTCGAGGAACTTGGTATTGAAAAAGGAGATCGAGTTGCGATTTCGCTCCGCAATTATCCGGAGTGGGTCATTGCGTTTGAAGCAGTGACATCCATTGGTGGCATCGCCATGTGCATGAACGCGCTTTGGGAGGCCGACGAACTTGAATATGGACTACTACACGGCGGTGCGAAAGCGATTGTCGCAGACCAGGAACGTCTGGACCGTGTTGCGCAGTGCAACAATCTGGGTGAACTGAAAGTCATCACAGTCCGCGCAAACAATGCCCCTGAGGGATCCACCCCGATCGCTGATATTCTATCCAGTGAAGAAACGGACATGCCGAACGTCGAAGTATCACCCGATGACGATGCTACCATTCTGTACACATCAGGTTCTACGGGCCACCCCAAAGGAGTCGTCTCATCACACCGCAATGTCATTTCGGCGTTATTCTCCTGGGAACTGGATGGCGCCGTCGGTATGCACATGTTACGGAAGCGCCTGGAATCAGAAGGTAAAGAGGTTCCAGCAGTTGAGCCACCGCCGTACCCCCCTGCGATGTTGTTGGGCGTTCCCCTCTTTCACGTAGCCGGTTCCCATGCTGTGATGCTTCAGAGCTTTCGCTCACAACGCAAGATTGTCGCTATGTACAAATGGAATGCGGAGAAAGGTGCTGAACTGATCGAACAGGAACGTATTAGCGCTTTTACTGCACCGGCTGCGATGACCGGCGACATGATCGAAGTCGCGAAGAAAACTGATCGAGACCTGTCATCGCTTCGGTCCGTAGGGGGAGGTGGCGCACCACGCGCCCCTGAACAGGTAAAGAATCTTGCCAAAACATTCGGCAGTGGGTCACCCGGTACCGGTTGGGGTATGACCGAGACCAACGCCATTGGCACGGGGATTGGCGGCGAGGACTACCTAAATCATCCTGAGAGTTCAGGTAAGTGTTCACCCGTACTCGACATGCGCATCATGGACGATGAAGGTAATCTGCATGAATCCGGCGTACGCGGAGAGCTCCTGATTCGTGGTAGCTCAATGTTTCGCGAGTACTGGGACCGTCCAGATGCCAACGATGAATCGTTTATCGATGGTTGGTTCCGCACAGGCGACGTCGCAACAATCGACGAAGAGGGTTATCTCTATATCGTCGATCGGATCAAGCAACTCGTGATTCGAGGAGGTGAAAACATCTCCTGCGGCGAAGTCGAAGCTGCCATTCTAGAACACCCGGATGTGATGGAAGCTTCTGTGTACGGTGTACCGGACGAACGCATGGGTGAGGAAGTAGGTGTCTCCCTTTTCGCGAAAGGCGATCTTAGCGAAGACGAACTATCAGGTTTCCTCGTGTCCCGGCTCGCGAAGTTCAAGATCCCCAAGTACTACCGTTTCTCTGGTGATGCACTACCTCGGATTGCCTCCGGGAAAATCAACAAGCGGTCGTTGAGAGAGGAAGCCGTTAAGGAGATTGTGGGCGAGTAGTCGGGTCCAAACCTTGTAAGCTACATTCGACCCCAATACGGCAGACGTTGCGAACTTTCTTTTATTGCGATAGCTGAAGACCTTCCCACTCTGACACTGCATCGCAGACAATCGCGCGCGTTCTACTGGCAGCCAGAGGAGCGTTCACATATACCTTCGGGAAGACAAAACCTACAAAGTCGCCTGATAGGCCTTCAATGCCCGGAGAGCTTCCTTGTTCGCATTTTTGATCTTATCCAGTGAGGGCGGCTCGTTGCTGATGTCTCCCATCTCACGCATCACCGTGTGCACCTCATCGTGGCCCGGTACCTCCATCATGGCGTCCAGCCACCGTTGCACATTGGGAAACGGTGAGAAGTCGTAGACATTGGTGAACTCCGGGCGTAGCTGACCGATTTCAACGTAGGCCGCAATGTCTGCAATGGTGACATCATCTCCAGTAATGTAAGGACGACTCGCTAGCCAACCTTCATTGAGAGTCTGCAGGGCCCGCGTCAATGTACTCTGTGCAGAATGCTGCATCGCTTCAGGAATATTCAGATCTTTACGGATCCGAGGTGCCACAAGTCCTGTCGACGCGTCCCTGACATTGCGATGGTGGTAGTGAAGATACCAGTCGACTTGGGCGGTCTTCTGTAAGTCAACGGGATAAAGGTCATTCCAACCGTGCTTTCGACACAAATAACAAAGAATCGCGTGTGCTTCACTCAGTACAAATCCCGTGTCCGGTTCAAGCATTGTCGGAATCGTGCCACCCGGGTTCATCGCAAGATACGACTCACTGCGTGATCCGTTGTCTCCTTTGCTTCCCGGGTTGATGAGCTCCATCTCAAACGGTGCCCGCTTGTTGATCAGAAGCCACATCACCGCCCGTACCGGCTGAGAAAAAGGTACTCCATAGAGAATCATAGGCTCTGCCATTGTGCGCCCTCTTTGTTATTCAGCTGTGCGTCCTTCCAGATCTACCAAGCTTCCACATCCCGTTCGATTTGATCGCTCAACTGCGCCAGCGCTGCAGCACGACGATTCGGTAACGTGTAGTCCGGGAAAAGGTCCGTGGTACCCTCATAGTCGCGAAGCACCTGGCGGGCGACGGTGACTTTGTGCACCTCGGTAGGTCCGTCGGCGATACCCATCACGTAGGAGCCTAGCAGCATCCCTGACAAAGGTAACTCGTTGGAGATCCCAAGTGCGCCGTGTACCTGAATACAGCGGGACACAACATCATGATAGACCTTCGGCATCGCTGCTTTGATCGCCGCGATATCCTTTCTGACCTTCAGGTAATTGTTGTACTGATCTATGCGCCAGGCAGTCCGGAGCACTAGAAGCCGAAAGGACTCCATTTCGATCCAGGAATCAGCAATTTTCTCCTGTACCAACTGTTTGTCCGCGAGTCGCTCACCCTTCGTGGTCCGCGAAAGCGAACGCTCACACATCATGTCAAACGCTTTCTTGATCTGACCAATGGTCCGCATGGCGTGGTGGATACGACCGCCACCAAGACGCGTTTGAGCCACTGCAAAGGCCTGGCCCTGAGGTCCCAACATGTTCGCCTTGGGTACCCGAACGTCTGTGTAGCGAACGTAACCGTGTGTACCTTCACCTGGAGGTTCACCACCGACACCGACGTTGCGAACAATCTCAACGCCATTGCTATCGGTCGGCACCACAAACATGGTCGCCCGCTGGTGCGGAGGTGCTTCGGGATCTGTCACTGCCATACAGATCAGAAAGCTTGAGTACCTCGCGTTGGATGAGAACCACTTCTCACCGTTGATAATGAAATCATCGCCATCCTGGACAGCTGTTGTGATGAACGCGGTAGGATCCGCACCCCCAGTGGGTTCAGTCATCGAGTAAGAGGAAGCCAGCTCTCCGTTCAGCAGCGGCTGCAGGTATTTCTCTTTCAGTTCATCGCTACCGTAGTGCGCCAGAATTTCAGCATTACCCGTATCCGGTGCCTGACAGCCAAAGACCACTGGCGCGAATCGCGAACGTCCGAGTAGCTCATTCAGGAGCGCGAGTTTCAATTGACCAAAACCGAGCCCACCCAGTTCCGGGCCCAGGTGGCACGCCCATAAGCCCATGTCCTTAACTTCCTGCTGCAATGGCCGTACCAGTTTGATGAAGTCCGGATCCTGATATTCCATTGCTGAGCCCAAGACCATGTCGAGGGGCTCGACCTTGTTGGTCATGAACTCCTCTGCCCAGTCCAGCAGTACTTGATACTCTTTGTCTGTTTCGAAGTCCCAGGCCATCTCAATGTCCTCGCGTTGCCATACGAATGAACCGAAAGCATAACACCGGTACCGCTACCGGACACCCGCTTGCAACACGCCATGTTTTCGCGCATTTTTAAACACTATGTGACCTCAACATCATGACGAATCAACAGTCGAATCACAGCAAACTTCAAATGTTCTGAAGGGAAACCCATTGGAAGAGTCAGGAGAAAGCGACATCGCAGGGTACGATATCCCTGCCGTCGAAACGTGGATCAGCGACGAAATAGAAGCGCTGTCACCACCCTTTAAGTGGACACGCCTTGAAGGCGGCCACTCCAATCTGACCTATCAGATCGAGGATGCCCAAGGTCGATTGGCGGTCATTCGCCGCCCACCGATGGGAGAACTCCTACCCAAGGCCCACGATATGGGGCGCGAATGGCGGCTGATTTCCGCGCTGTTTGATACTGATGTCCCGGTACCAGAGCCTTTGGGTTTCTGCGAGTCGCCAGATATCACTGGTGCCTGGTTCTACGTCATGGGCTGCGTCGATGGACACCCCCTGTACGGTGTTGAAGATGCAGAGATGTACGTCCCGCCAGAAAACCGTGTCGCCACAGGCGATTCCTTTATCGATGTCCTGGCCGCCCTCCATGATCTGGCGCCAGAAGCACTGGGACTGAGCGATCTTGGCAAACACGATAGCTATATCGGACGACAACTAAAAACCTGGTATCGCTCGTGGACTGCGTCGATTGAACACGCGGAATATGACGATCGACGCGCCCATGAATTTCAAGAATACTTCCTTGCGAAGATGCCTGAACAAGGTCCGATTCGAGTCGTTCACGGAGACTACGGCCTGCACAACACGCTGATCGGAAAGGACGGTCGTGTGGCCGCTGTCGTGGACTGGGAGATTTCGACCCTTGGCGATCCGCTCGCGGACCTAGGTTACGCGCTGAACCAGTGGTCAGAACCCGGGGATGTGATCATCGGGAGCCCGGGAGGCGCAACCACCGTGGGTGGCTTTGCATCGAAGCAGTATCTGATAGATCGATATGCGGAACGCACCGGGCGGGACCTATCAATGCTTGACTACTACATTGCTTTCAATCGTTGGAAAACAGCCTGTATCCTACACGGGGTATATGCCCGTTACATGGCTGGACAGAAGAGCACCGAAGGCGTTGAACTAGAAACACTCAGGCTACGTATCGAGAGTAGTCTCGATAAAGCGGGCGAGGCTATCGAAAGACTGGAAGCCCAAATGTCTAGATAGGTTGCTGGACTTCTTCAGCCAGCATTAGCAAAGGGTCACACATCAGGTATAGCAGACGGATCATGTCCATTACTCTGGCACTCTACCCTAACGCTTTACTCTGACCCCTAACTAGATCGTACGGCCGCCATCTACCTCAATGGTGCTGCCCGTGACCATCGCCGCCTCATCTGAACAGATCCACGCGGCCGCGTTACCGAGATCTTCCGGCGTTGAAAATCGTCCTGCTGGAATCGTCGCCAGAAATCGTTCTCGGTTTTCTGGAGTATCACCACCCATGAAGGTTGCAAGAAGTGGTGTTTCTCCAGCGACAGGGTTAAGGGCGACCACACGAATATTATCCGGGGCCAACTCTACCGCCATGGACCGCGTCGCCGTGTTCAACCACCCTTTTGAGGCGTTGTACCACGTAAGGCCTGGCCTGGGACTGATACCTTCCGTGGAGGCAATATTCAAAATGATCCCGCCACCTTGTGCTTTCATTAAGGGAACAGATGTGCGGGAGGTAAGATAGATTGCACGCATGTTGACGTTGACCACCCGATCAAAATCATCCTCGTGAATACTCTCCATCGCCCCAGGGAAATGGGTAACGCCAGCGTTGTTCACGAGGATGTCGACGCGGTCTGACAACGATAACGCCGCCTGACTCATGGCATCCACATCGTCTGAACGGGTAACATCCGTGCGACAGAACTCGGCGGCATCGCCCAGACTCGCGGCCATTTCCTGCGCACCCGATTCATTAACATCGGCAATCAGTACTCGCGCACCTTCCTCCACAAACGACGCGCTATACCAGCACCAAACCCGGAGGCGGCGCCGGTCACGACAGCGGTTTTGTTCTCAAGACGAGCCATGTAAGTTAGGGATCAGAGTCAATCAAGCAGTCAAAGGGGCACCTGTCAGGGGGGCTCTGGCACTTGAATTTGAACCCGACGCTGGCGCTGGGCTAGTGGATTTCAGCCATGCCCTTCCAGGCTTCGCGCATTTTTGCCATATTGAAACCAGGCTGCTGCGCCGCGCTGATCAACACATTCTCGCGTGCCGCGATCTTCGCCGCCTCTTCAATCACCCCAGCCGCCGCTTCTGTGGGAATAATCACAGCACCGTGCATGTCACAGTGAATCAGGTCACCATCGTCCGCATCCATGCCATGAACGTTGACCGACATCCCCCAGTCCACAACGTTCACCCATGCATGAGAAGGATTGATCATTCCCGCCAGCATCTGAAAATTCGGGGCGGAATCAGGAATGTCCCGAATCGAACCATTCGTTACAACGGCAAGGCAACCGAGTCCATAGTGAACATTAGTGTTCACCTCACCCCATTGGGCACCATAGCCAGGAATCTCATCGAGATCCTGAATCACCACCACGCTAGGTACGGGTCCACCTTCCGCAATATAGCTGTAGTAACCATCACTGTCAGAAGGCGCCGTTGGACGATGCGTGGCGCGAATTCGTGCCGTACGCACATAGCCGACGACCGACGGGAGTTCCGGATGAGCACACACAAAAGGACGGACATTGAAGCCTCGCGCCCGTCGATTGCGATCCACGTTCTCAAGTGCGTTGCAGACTGTCGGGGTGTCCAGCGCCTTCAGACCATCCAGTACTTCCTGGCTAACTTCAGCCATATGATTCTCCTGTTGTTAGTTGGGTTGTGTGTTGGTTAGTGACCAGCGATCGTATCAGATTGTGATGCCGTAGAGTTCGCGCACATTGTCATGAGTAATGGCCTGACGATCTGCATCGGGGATGCCCTCAAAGATCTCCTCAATCACATTTAGCGAACACGGCCAGGTCGAGTCCACATGGGGGTAGTCAGAACCCCACATAAGGTTCTTCACTCCAATTATTTCACGGGTCAACAACGCAGGACGGTCATCCTCAATCGTGGCCCAGAACTGGCGTTCCCAGACCTCCTGGGGACGTTCGCCGGTGAATTCATCCATCTTAAATCGGGCATCGCGATGTAAACCCTGCTCAATGCGGTTCAGCCAGAACGCGATCCATCCAGCGTTGAATTCACTGACCACGAGTTTGAGATTCGGATGACGTTCGCAGACGCCACGGCACATTAGTTCGACCAGGGTCCGCTGGATCGTCGAAGGCGAATTGCCATAGTCGAATACCGAATCTGCGCGGTGGTGCTTTACGCGGAACTCTTTCGGTACATAGCTGTTCGTACCCACATGCATAGAGAGCGGAAAACCTGCCTCTTCCGCCAACGTCCAGATCGGCTCGTAACTCAGGTCAAAGTAGGGTCTGTCATGGGGTGATGTGCACGGAATACAGCCACCCCGATAGCCCATTTTGATGACACGATCGAGTTCGAAAACCGCGGCTTCCGGATCCTGCATAGGGATCGCCGCCAGTCCGAAGAGGCGACCATTGGCTGACGCAGCGTAGTCATGCAACCAGTCATTGTAGTTTTTCTGGCAGGCCACCAGCAGTTCAGGGTCGTCAAACGCAAACAGACCAAAGAAACCAGGATATAGAAACTCGGCTTTGATCCCGTCGATTTCCTGATCCTCGTGCCGATAGGCACCATCACGAATCCCGGCGCGAAGCCCATCGTAACCCTTCTCCAGAATGGCCTGATTCTCGGGTGTAGAGATGTCGTCGACATCCGGCTTTCGATATTTCTGACGGTCGAAATCCTCGGCTTCCTTGACACGGAGGCCAGCAAAACCCATACGTCGCCGAATTCCCGCCGGGCCTTTTGACGGAATGACAATTGAGTCTTTCATGGTGCCGGCATTGGTGACACGGGGTGCATCGTCACCGAAACGTTCCGGCAAACCAATAAACACATCTTCTGATTCGACCACGTGGGAATCGGCTGAGATGACGTCCATAGGAAGCTCCCTTTGGCGGTCACGAGCGCATGGACCGCGGTGTTAATATCGGGGCCAACTACTTTCCCCTAAATGGATAGGCTGGTGCAACCTTCGCCGTAATGGATTTTGTCGACATATCGGGTGGGCAACTCGACTCGCACGCTGTACATTACCGCGCGCAATGTCACTATGCAGGAAGCAGACTGATGATTGAAGTGCTTGGCCGCCGTAACTCCGCCAACGTCCAGAAGGTCATGTGGGCTATCGGCGAACTGGGTCTCGAGTACACGCGGCACGATGTCGGCGGTTCGTTTGGATATCCGGATGACTATCCCAACCCCAATCGAGTAGTCCCCACCATCAAAGATGGAGATCTCACGGTCTGGGAATCAGGCGCCTGCGTAAGGTACCTCGCGCACGAGTATGGTCAGGGATCGCTCTGGCCGGATGACCGGAACACACGCGCGATCGCAGACCAGTGGATGGAATGGCATCGTAGTGACTTCTCGAATGCCTACTTCCCCACGTTCATGAATCTCGTCCGTGTCGGTCGTAGCACAGCGGACCTGGCGGACAGTATCGAAAAATGTGCCGCCGCCTATCAACAACTGGAAACACAACTGGAGGGACAGGACTTCATCGCCGGCAATACACTGACCATGGGCGATATCCCGACAGGTACGGTGACGTACCGCTATTTCGAGATGACGATCGATCGACCATCACTACCCAATGTCGAAGCCTGGTACCAACGTTTGTGTGATCGACCCGCCTTTAGATACCACGTGATGATCCCATTTGGCACCAATCCTGAGGAGTGGGCAGCGGAAGAGCAGAACAACGCGGACATCCAGTAGGATGTCGAACAGGATGTTCGACGTCGAGCGTACATGGACGTATTTACCGCGCTCCCGCGAGTAGGTACCGGTCCCCCTCGCGATGCATGGCACTGGCCTGACCATCCTTTATGGAAAACCCATCTCATGTTACAAATCGCCCACCAATTCACCGCAGGCGACTCATGACAGCACTCCTCACCGAAACCCGAGGCGCGATCAAAATCCTCTCCATCAACGATGCACCCATCAACCGCATGAGCCTCGCCTTCATGGATGAACTGGAAGCCGAGGTAGCAAGAATCGCCGCAGACGACAGCATCCGCGCTGTCGTCCTCACCGGCGACGGTGACAAGAACTTCTCTGTCGGCATGGATCTCAAACAACTCCCGGAAGGCATCAAACAGAAAGGCAGCGCAGAAGCCGTGTTCAATCAACGTCTCAACGTCATCCGCTCGATTGAGACGATGGGCAAACCCTGGGTTGCGACCCTATTTGGTTACTGCCTTGGTGGTGGTCTTGAATTGCCACTCGGCTGTCACTTCCGTCTTGCTGCAGAAGAGGATGCACAAATTGGCCTACCGGAACTGGATCTGGGTGCGATGCCGGCATGGGGTGGCAGTGCACGCCTCACCAAATGTGTTGGGGAGGCGAACGCAATTGACATGATTTTGCGAGCGAAAAAAATCAGCGGTCCTGAAGCCTATCGTATTGGTCTGGTACATGAGGTGTGGTCACTCGCAGAACTAAAGGACCGGGCCATCGCACTGGCCCAGGAACTCGCCAATGCCCCTGCATCTGCCGTGCGCGCCATGCTGAGTGTCATCGTTGATGGCAACGATAAGCCTCTGCCTGATCTGATTGCTGCTGAACAGGCGGCTGTTGCCGCCAACCGTGGATCAGCGGACTCGCGAGAAGGTATGAAAGCATTTATCGAAAAACGCCAACCGGTCTTCAACCAGTCCTGACCATGTTATCCGATGCAGACCTTGTCACGTTTCTAGATCAGGGCTATTTATTGATCGACCCCAAGACGGAATCGTCGCTACCCCGCCAGTTGTTCGAAGAGGCCGCCGACGCTTGGGCGGCGAGGGATCAGATGCAAGGCAGTCGATTCGCCCTCGACGCCCTGGCGGACAACCTGACCACTCGGATTCCCGCGCTTCACCAGCTCCTCGATGCACACCCGGTGGTTGAGGCACTGACCGGGATACTGGGCGAGCGGTACTTCCGATACCCCCACAACTTTATCCATCAGGCAGGTTCCGACGATCAGGGGTTCCACAAGGATTCACACTTCCCCTGGAGCGTTCGAGGAGGGCTACGCTCACACCGGCCCAACTGGGCCATGCTGCTCTACTACCCGCAAGAGACCTCCGTGGATATGGGGCCGACCCAGATCATCCCTGGTTCACAATATTGGAACGTCAATCACGAGGGACACGAGGTCGGCGAAGACTTGCTGGATCTTCGATTCAACGCCGACAAGGTAGGAACGAATCCGGATCTTAGTGAAAGGGATGAGCGGCTCGCCGAAACGGTCCATGGATTTGATGCACAAACGTCGTCGATGCCCATCACGGTCCCCGCGGGCACAGCGGTCCTGACGCATTTTGACCTGGTCCATCGGGGTAGCCGAAAGAACAGCGATCAGGAACGATTCATGTACAAGTTCTGGTATCTCAGAACGACGGAGCCAAAACACACCGGGCGAACAATTAGTCTTTCCTGCACCGATCTACGCCGAGAACCGGTCGTTGCCAGCGTGGCCGAATGGCTGTCGGGCAACCGACCATCGGTTCTGAACCGTTCAAAACCAGACACGGAGGCCAGTGATGAGGCAGGGCGAATCGAACAGGCGTATCAACGGGGATTCGAGTGTGACGCCACACTAACTGAAGCACTGTTGTCTGAGGACGAATCAACCCGCCGTGCCGCGATGTATGGACTTACTGTTGCGGGAGGTCTGGGGGCCGAGGCCGCGATGCTCGCCACTCAATCGAACCATGCCGGCATCAGGAAGTCTGGTGCGTTTCTGCTGGGAGAGCTAGCATTCGGGGATACGGCGGTCATCGCGACACTGGGCCGTTTGGTCGCTGAAGATGCCATGCGTGATGTCCGGTGCACCGCGTTGAACGCGCTGGGGCGTATTGCGCGATACCAGCTATCACAAAACTCTGCGTTCGAGCTATCGGGCATCATTGATGCACTGACCGTGGGTTCCGATAGAGATCGCGAACCAGATACGCAAGGATTCGTAGTCGACACAAGTCCCGTGCGCCAGTCCACAGCGATTGCACTTCTGAACATTGTCACAGCGGCGATTGATGCCGGTGCTGCAAGGGATGCCATCGCGCCTATCGCTACCATCCTACAACGGATGGCGACGTCCGATACTGATCGCTACGCACGAGGAACCGCCGTTGAAGGGCTGTGCCGACTGGCACTCGGTAGCGAAGATAGTGTGTTACCCACATTGATCGAGCAATTGTCTGCCCAATACGCGCACACCCCACCCGCTCGTCGAATGGACTCACCGGTCGATCAACGTATCGCTAGAGATTAGTGGGTTTCTGGTTGCGTACCCGGATCACGAAGCTTATCACGTAGATAGAGCGCGAGCTGCCTATCATGTCGACTTGCCGCCGTTCGACGTCCCTGTTCCGTCCAGGTTGGCCAATGCGGTGCACCGACACCTGTCACCTCATCACCCTGAATGGTCACACGCCGGATAATACGTTCACCGTTAAAGTCGTTCAGGACAAAGTGCTGAGTCGCGCGATTATCCCAAATGGCGATCGTATTCGGCTGCCAGTTGTATCGCACGGTAAATCGTGGCTGACTGATCCAATCCGTTAGGTATCGGAGCAACATGTCGCTCTCTGTTGCATTCATCTCTGCGATGCGACGTGTGAAGTGTTCACTCACATACAGCATCTTCTCCCCGGTGTCTGGATGTATCCGCACGACCGGGTGGATCGTCATGCGATCGGGTCGGTTGTGGGGCAGCGCATCATGCAGCGCAGTCAATCCATCACACAGCGTCTTCATTGGTTCAGAAAGGTCATCGTACGCCCGTCCCAGGTGAGCCCACATCGTGTCGCCACCGACTTCAGGACATTGCACCATATGCAGAATCGACATCAACGCGGGTCGTTCCTGGAAGGTGAGATCAGTGTGCCACTCGTCAGCGATACCACCCGAGGATGCTCTAAGCTCGAATATCTCCGGCGGTAGCTCAGAGTTACTGGCCAGATTCGGATGCCCCTCGAGGTGACCAAAGTGACGTCCAAACGCGACATGTTGATCAACATCGATAGTCTGATCCGGGAAAAACAGGACCTGGTGTTCATTGAGCAGATCCTGCACCTGCTGCGCGATGTCAGCGTCAGCACCCGCCAACTGAACACCGCGCACTTCGGCTCCGAGCGCCGCAGCGAGTCGATTGATCTCCCATCCATGTATTGGTGTCACTCAACGCCTCCTTCGTACCAGTCGACACGACGACGTTTGGTAATCGGTAAGTCAGCCGCCTTCAGCTTATTACGGGATGTCACATCCATACAGTCTTCCGCCTGGTACACGTTGATCAGGCCCACTTTGGACGTGTCCGTCATGTTGTTGTTCGCTTTGTGATACAGGCTGGAATGAAAGACAAATACATCCCCTGGGTTGAACAACGGTGCCACAATCTCATGATCATCCGGATCAAACCCTGCCATCGAACGTCTTTTTAGACGTTCGGGCCAATCGGCAACTGTTTCATAGGTCCGCTCCTTCAAACCCCATCGATGGGACTCAGGGATCAGTGACGTGCCGCCGGTCTCTTCACCCATCTCATGCAGATAGGTGATGGCACATGCGTTGCGATCATTGGAGAGCGGGACATAGTCCGGCATGTCCTGATGCCACCCCCGCCATTCGTTGTTGTCCTGAGGTGGTTTGATCACTGATGCCGCCTGGAAGGATTTGATATCCGCATCCCACAGAGCGCAAAAGACATCCGCAAGTTTCTGCGATCGCATATGGGCATCCAATCGGGGATGGCGCCTGTGCAAATCATCCAGGAACACGAGCCGATTGGGATTGATCGCATCACCCTGTCCTTCCTCCCGGCACAGTGGATCAAAACCGGTATCAGACGCACGATCTTCGAAACCAAGCTGCTGCATCAGGGTCGAGGTCGCGGTCAACAACTCGGCCACCTCGGGTTCATCAAAGACTCCGCGCAGCACGAGATATCCTGACTCGTCAAATCGGCTCAACATCTCCTGATCGATGTCTGTCATAACCTCACCCATCCAAGCAACAACACCAACGCCAACGTGGCTCCTGTCATTCGTTCAGTATGCCCGATCCCACACTCGAAGTCGGTGATTTGCGAGGGAGCCCACGACTCTGCTATACACCCGGCTCAACTCGATACAGCATCTGGACACCACTATGGTCTCAACCGATTTATTTGACCTCTCCGGAAAGGTCGCACTACTGACCGGGGCCTCTAAAGGGATGGGGGAAGCCATGGCCGAAGGCCTAGCGGAACATGGGGCCAAGGTCGTCATTTCCAGCCGAAAGCTCGATCAGTGTCAGGAAGCCGCGGATCGCATCAATGCCAAGTGTGGAACAGGTTCAGCTATCGCTATCGCATGCAACATCGGTTACAAGGATCAGCTTCAGGGTCTGGTCGACGAAACGCGTGCGCAACTGGGTCCTATCGACATCCTAGTCGCCAACGCCGGTGTGAATCCATTCTACGGCTCAATGAGCGAGATCCCGGACGAAGCTTTCGACAAGATCATGGGCAGTAATGTGCGATCCAATCATTGGCTCTGTCAGATGGTCGCGCCGGACATGATGGAACGTGGCGGCGGTTCAATCATGATCACCGCCAGTACTGGTGCCTTTTCCGGGTCCGAAGTGCTCGGTACCTACAACATCTCCAAACTGGCTGATATCGCACTGATCCGGAATCTTGCCTTGGAATGGGGTCCGAAAAACATACGGGTCAACGCGATCTGCCCCGGGTTGATCAAAACAGATTTCGCAAAAGCACTATGGGACAATCCGGAAGGAGAGCGCCGTGCCAACGAAGCGACACCGCTACGACGCCTTGGTGAATCCGAAGATCTAAAAGGGGTTGTGGTATTTCTCGCGTCCGACGCAGCGAGCGGTTACATCACCGGTCAGGCCATGACGGTCTGTGGCGGTACCAACATGTGGCGCTAACCCGCTACAGATCTCAAGTCAGCAAACTGAACGATAACAGGTCCGGGAGGGGACAACATGGCAGAACTGCAATTCTGTAAAGTAGACAAGCGCGACGATCACATCATGATCGTGACCATCAATCGACCAGAGCGTCTGAACGCACTGCACCCACCTGGGAACGCCGAACTTGGAGAAGTTTTTGACGACTTCGCCTCAGACGACAACATGTGGGTGGCTATTATTACCGGTGAAGGCCGAGGGTTCTCAGCGGGTAATGACTTGCGCTATCAGGCAGAGGGCGGCGAGCGCGTTCCAACGCCGACCGGTTTTGCGGGACTGACATCACGCTGGGATCTGAACAAGCCCGTCATCGCTGCTGTAAACGGTGTTTCTATGGGTGGCGGTTTCGAGATTGCACTCGCATGTGATCTGATCATCGCCTCTGATCAGGCGAAGTTTGCATTGCCCGAACCTAAAGTAGGCCTCGCTGCATTGGCTGGTGGACTGAACCGTCTGCCACGGCAGATCGGTGTAAAGCGTGCGTTGGGCATGATCCTCACCGGACGTCATGTTAGCCCGGAAGAGGGCAAGGAACTTGGATTCGTCAACGACGTGGTGCCTCACGATCAGTTGATAGACAAAGCATTGGAGTGGGCCAGTATGATCCTAGAATGTGCGCCCCTTTCCATTCGTGCCAGCAAGGATGTTGTGTACGCCTCCCTGGATGCAGAGTCTCTGCGGGCTTCCATGGAACAGAGCTATGATTCCGTTCGGGCTATGAGTACCAGTCAGGACTTCATCGAGGGACCCAAGGCGTTCTCAGAGAAGCGTCCACC
>Ga0208624_1000038_pt1 | contig 75310 bp, 70 predicted proteins | sample Knorr_S23_td_DCM_FD_185607 | JGI IMG/M metagenome (GOLD analysis project Ga0208624, IMG submission 185607) | Marine microbial communities from Southern Atlantic Ocean transect - Knorr_S23_td_DCM_ad_71m_LV_A (SPAdes) (version 2) | ecosystem: Environmental > Aquatic > Marine > Oceanic | place... | reverse complement strand
CACACCGACCTTTCCGGGCCCATTGCGATCTGGGGCGTGGAGTCCATGAATGGGTTGCGTATGCGTTTTGAAGAGGCGAACGAGGCGGGTGGTGTACATGGCCGTCAGATTCGATTCGTGGTTGAGGATACGCAGTACCAGGTCCCGAAAGCGATCTCAGCAGGTAACAAGCTGATCAATCGTGACAAGATCTTTGCTATGGTCTTAGCGCTCGGTACACAGACCAACAATGCTGTGCTGACACAACAACTAGAAGCAGGTGTCCCTAACTTGTTTCCGGTAACCGGGGCTCGCTCAATGAACGAGCCCTACCATGACCTGAAATTTACGCAGAGGGGCATTTACTACGATGAGGTTCAGGCCGCGGTTGCCTATTTCATCAACGAACGTGGGAAACAGTCTCCTTGTGTCATCCATCACGACAGCGAATACGGTGCGGAGATCTACGATGCTGTTGCAGATCAGTTGGCCTCGATGGAGATGAGTATTGTCGCTTCGTCAGCCCATAAACCGACGGAGACAGAATTTACGGCGTCTATCCTGAAGCTTCGGAACGCCGAATGTGATGTTGTATTTCTCGCGACCGTTCATCGTGACAGCATTTTGATTTTTGAAACTGCTCGGAAGCTTGGATGGGATGATGTCGATTTCGTAGGCCAGAACGCAGCGTATGGCAAGGTGATTGCAGAAGTGGCGAGTGGTGCATCCGAAGGGTACTACTGCTTTGCGCATCTTGCCGCACCCTACATCGAGGACGACTTACCCGCCGCGGCGCGCGCCTGGTGGAACAAATACGAAGCCAAATATGGTCAGGCGCCTGACATTGTTGCGATGGAGAGCTATCGTGCTGCTGATCTGGTTGTCTTGGCGTTAGAAAACGCCGGTAGAGAGCTGACGATGGACGGCTTCATCGCCGGGATGGAAGCGATTACGGACTACACAGATTTATTTGGCTACAAGGTATCCTTCGGTCCAGGAGACCACCAGGGTGTCAGCGAATCGGTCTTGAGTATTGTCAGAGATGGGCGCTGGCAGACGGTTGAACAGAGCGTGAGCTACTGACAGGAAATCAATGACGACGAGATCAGACCTCTGGTCGCTTGGGAGACGTTGCCATGTCACCGTCGATCGATCCCTGTGCAGTGCACACCCGCGCTTCACCGATCTGCGCTACCCCGTCAACTGCGGTTATATCGACTGGACTCGACCTGGCGATGGTCTCGAAATCGAGGCCTACATTCTCCGCGTCGATGAGCCGATCTAGGCATACACTGGACTCTTTATGGCCGTTATTCATCGGAAGGATGACCTTGAGGACAAACTGGTCGTCGCCCGTCGCCGAACCGGCAGCGCATAATCTGTGACGAGACGGATTTCAGTAAGCGATCTCGATTCTGGAGTTCATCCAGAGGGGTTCAAGTACGATTTGGTCCTCGTGTCTGCGAGGAATACGACGTTGCTGCCGGGCATGACGGGTTGTTGAGACCATCGGACAGGTTGTCGTCGCTCGGTATTGCAACGCTGCGGCCAGACGTGCTTCGGTAATGTCACCCAGTTCCCGTGTGAAGTCATCACTCACGAGGCACCCAGGGAGGGGTACACCTTCTGTCTGTGGTGTATTTGCGGGGGAAAATCCATCCGGGTAGTCGCCGAATCCCATAGCATTCTCACCGCGGAACTGGATAGAGAAGTAGCTGGTCCCACAATTATCGAAGGCGTAGAAGCCGTAGGGTTTACCGCAGGTGGTTTCTCCGATGATGATGACTTCAACGCCAATTCCGGACAGTCCGTTGATGATAGCTTCACTTGCACTGCACGTTCGGGATCCCGTTAGGACATAGACACGATCGAGATCCATACGTGGCAGGGGACTGCCGGCTGTCGCGGAAAATCCAGCCGCGGAGAAATAGAAGGGTGTCGGACGCAGTGGTAACCCCGTGATGGGATTAATGTCCGTGTGCTTGTCGTTGAAGCGCATCGTGTCGAATATCTGCCCTTCGGCTCTGGCACCAGCGATCATTGCGGCTGTCTGGTTTGCGATATCAAGGAATCCTCCGGTGTTATATCTGATGTCCAGAACCAAATCCGTGACACTTTCACCCCGCAGTGACGTTATGGCGTCAATCAGAAGCGCTTCCGATGGGGCGTTGTGGCGATGGAAGGCGACGTAGCCGACGGGTCCTGAATCTGTGTCAATGACCTGGACGTTCTGTACGGGCGTCAGAGCCACCAGGGTGCTTGTCATCGTCACCTCGAGCTCACTACCATCAGGCCGTCGAAAGACGAAGTCATGAATAGCACCTTCTGGCGGGGCAAGTGCAGCATTCAGGTTGTCGACGACTGTGCCGCCGCTGGCATTCATGACATCTAGGCCATCAATACCGATTACCTCATCACCCCGGCGAATACCGAGTTGGTCTGCTTGTGATCCTGGTTCAATCAGACCCACCATAATACGTCTGGGTGGCGACGAGGATACAAGCGAAAAGGTAATGCCATATCCTCCTGTGACACCGCTCTGAGTCTGTTGTCGCCAGATTTCCGAGTCGATGGTGAAGTGGAACTGATCCTTGAAGTTGCCGGAGGGCGTCAATTCAAAGGAGCGCATGAGTTGGAAGTACTCTAGGGTTTCATAATCTTTCGGATTGAGGTCTTGAATTTCGTTGTACCAAAGGTACAGATCGTTGCTCCATGACCTCAGCCAATTGTTCTCGTCTGTACTGGTTCCTTGCCTATCAAGAAAAGGAAAACCGGTGCCGGGGTTGTTGCCCGTTCGGGGGTTTTGGCAAAGGTTCTGGAAATTGTCGGCGTCCTGGAAGACGCCAAACTGAAATCCGTCGTCCTGACTGACGACTTCGTCGAGATTGTCGATTGTGTTGCCGTGCCCACCGCCGCCACAAGCAGTCATCAGGCTCACCAGTACGATCGACAACCCACGCCTGAGACACGTTGGGATGGCTTGGTTAGAGCGTCGTTGACAAAACGATTGGTGTTGAAACAGATCCATGTGGGACAACTCGACCTCGAATATCTGGTTTACCAGTCCGTAGGTTAATTATTGATCGGGATTCCTGATGTCATTGCTGCCAAAGTGGCTGCTATTTAACGAAAGAGCGAAATTTTTTCATTTCTGTGTCTCACTCAGTACGAGGATTAGCAACGCCTGAATCATAGACCGGATCCAGCCAGGAATGGTTAAGTCGAAGCGATATTCGGCTACTATTAGGCGACTTGATGAGCACCAGCCGGCTCGTGGTGTAGTCCTTTGGAATTGGGAAACCTATGAGTATCTATCAACGCGGACTAACGTCCATCCATTACGAGGTATTGGGTGAGATAGGACCCTGGGTCGTACTAACCCCAGGTGGCCGGCAGGGTCTTGAAGCCGTTCGAGGGCTTGGTGAGCGGATCAGAGACGCGGGATATCGGGTGCTGCTCCACGATCGCCGCAACTGCGGCGCATCGGATGTGTCAATTGAAGACGATACCCAGTCGGAGCAGGAAATCTGGGTAGATGATGTCTATGCACTTTTATTGCAATTGGATGCGCTACCGGTCATCGCGGGAGGGGGGTCTGCCGGATGTCGCCTGTCTTTGTTGCTCTCACTGCGGCATCCCAGTTCTGTCCAGGGCTTGTTGCTTTGGTATGTCACGGGCGGACAGGTTGCTGCGACCCAACTTGGGCAGGCCTACTATGGACAGTTCATTGAGATGGCAGAATCTGGCGGGATGTCTGCAGTGATCGAATCCGATTTTTTTGCTGAGCGTATCCGGTCGAATCCAACTAATGCGCAGCGATTATTGACTTATCCGGTGGCCGACTTTGTGAGGGTCATGTCTGCGTGGCAATTGTTCTTTACATCGGGTGCGGATCTGCCAGTCATCGGTGCAACACGCGAGGAGCTGTCGTCGATCGATGTGCCAGCCTGCATCATTCCCGGCGCAGATCCTGTTCACCCACGAAAGGTAGCGATGGGCCTCCATGACATCCTGTCTGACAGTGAGTTTCATAATCCATTCTCACTGGAGGAACGTGAATCGCTCAAGGCTCTGCCATTGGAGGAAATCGGTCGCCGTTTCGATGAGAGTAAAAATGCGATCTTTGTCGACTTTCTCAACCGTCGATTTCCTGTCGGCACCTGACCCTTGGGACCCTGTTTAGCCCCAGATTGATTTGAGCCGTTGATCTCGACCGCAGTTGAAGCGGTAGAATTTGTACTGATACGGATTTTTCAAGTAGTAGTCCTGGTGGTATTCCTCAGCAGGCCAGAACGTATGCGCTGCTTCAATTTCGGTGACAATGGGTTTGTCGAACTTTGCCATTATTGTGGACTTTGACGCTTCGGCAAGCTGGCGTTGGCGATCGTCCAGAAAGTAAATGCCTGCACGATACTGACTGCCCCGATCGCAGAACTGGCGGTCAGCCACAAAGGGATCGATGTTGACCCAGAAGACCTCAAGCAACTGCCCATAGCTTATGACATCCGGATCGTAGACTATTTTTATAGCCTCGGTGTGACCGGTACGGCCTCCAGAGACCTCTTTGTAAGTGGGGTTATCAATCCGACCAGCTGTGTAGCCAGAAATAGTGGCTTTGACGCCAGGCAGTTTGTCAAATGGCGGTTCCATGCACCAGAAACATCCACCTGCAAAAATAGCAACCGCGTCTGCTGATCCTGGATCTGCGCTCTTCTTTTGCATGGTGGTTTGGGTCGAAAGTTGGGAGGCGGGTTGTGCGGCGTAGGCGACAAGCGCAGAAACGGCGAGCACCGCCAGAGTAGGGACTAGGGCGTTTCGGTAAAACTTCATGATGAGATCCTTGTGACGTTCATCAACCTTTGGGAAAGCTTCGATGGAGATAGTCTTATGTGCGCAGTTCAGGCAGTGGCGTACCGTCCGGGTAGAACAACAACGCAAGCCCGTTGTTACACCATCGTTCGCTTCTCGGTTTGGGGCCATCATTAAACACATGCCCCTGATGACCTCCGCATCGAGCACAGTGATATTCGGTGCGCGGCACAATGAGCTTGTAATCAGTCTTTGTACCCATTACCCCTTTTAGATGATGTGTGAAACTGGGCCAACCCGTGCCGCTATCGTACTTCTGGTCACTGGTGAAGAGTGGTTGAAGGCACGCAGCACACACATACGTGCCGTCGCGCTTTTCATCATTGAGTGGGCTGGTAAATGCTGGCTCTGTGGCTTCTTCAAAGAGGACCAGGTAGCGATTGCGCGGTAAAAGTAACTTCCATTCTTCGTCGCTTTTATTAAGGGGCGGAATTTTTTCGGCACACGCGAAAGGAAACGCTGTCATCAGGGGTACCGCGGCCAGTGTCTGAATCACTTGTCGTCGTTGCATGCGAATTTTCCTCTTACCTCGTCCACTGTAGTTTGGACCATCTTGACGCCCAATGTTACAACGGTGGCACGGACGACGGCATTCTTGCGCTTCTTGGCACCTGATCGTTCAGGCACGGATGCTGTGGGGAATGACCTGAAGTCTGAACCATGGGACAATCGCGCTGTCATCCAACACCCAGGGAATCCACCATGGAAATTGGCGTAATGCTCGGTGCTTCTGGCCCCAATGCGAATCTGGCTGCACATATTGACTCAGCGAAAAAGGCGGAAGCCGATGGTTTTGATAGCGTCTGGATGGCGAACATATTTGGTCTCGATGCAATTTCTACGCTTGGTTTCGCTGGGCGCGAAACTAATCGAATCAAACTAGGTACGGCGGTCACGCCGACGTATCCAAGACACCCGACCGCGATCGCTCAGCAGGCTCTGACGACCGCAGCGGCCTGTGATGGCCGGTTTGTGCTTGGTATTGGCCTTTCACACAAAGTGGTGATCGAAAATATGCTGGGTCAGAGCTACGACAAGCCGGCACGCCACATGAAAGAATACCTGTCTGTCCTCGCGCCGCTGTTGCGTGGTGAAACAGTGTACTTCAATGGAGAGCAATACCGGGTGAACGGGCTGGGCATCAATTTCGCCGACCGACCCGATGTCCCGCTGGTCGTGGCTGCCTTGGGATCGATAATGCTCGATCTCACCGGTCGGCTTGCCGACGGTACCATCACGTGGATGACCGGTCCTGCCACGTTGGAATCCCACATCATCCCACGAATCAGTAAAGGCGCTGCGGCGGAGGGAAAACCCCAACCATCGGTGATCGTTGGTATGCCGATCGTGCTGACCAACGATGAGGATGGGGCGCGAAACTTTATCGGGCAGACCCTTGCGATGTATGGGCAACTACCTTCATACCGGGCGATGCTCGACAAAGAAGGCGCTGCCGGACCCGCGGACCTCGCGATGGTGGGTGACGAAGCGACACTTCGCACTGGCCTTGCTCGTCTGCGCGACATAGGGGTCACTGATTTTGGTGCGGCAATCAGTGCCTCAGATCCGGAAACCTATGCACGCACCGAGGCTTTCCTGAAAGCTGAGGCAACCGGTTAGATAGACTTTGGGAGGATGTCAATAACTTAGAGGATGACATAGGTCTTTGAGTGCAACGACGATTGGTTCGAGAAAGAAGCAGGGTACTTGCATCCGACGCGTTTACCCAGATGTACATAGAGCTCGTCGGGTAAGTCCAGGATACCGCTGATCTGTCGCTCCTGTTGGTCCGGTATGAGATCTTCCCAGGGTCCAATGACCCTACCGAAGAGCATGATGACCTCGTAGAATTGGGCCGCGAATGCAGCCAAGAACGTTTCCGTAGACAGGACGTATTGCCGCCATGGCCCGAGCGCAAGGATGCTGGCCAGTGCAATGAAGGTCGCGAAGTTTCTATTCAAAAGCTGCTCGAGTGAGGTCCGTCGACGTAATTTGCTTGATCAGTTTGCGTGAAGTTGCGCACGCATTCGACCGATGTATCTATCTGCGTATGCCGGAATTGCGCACTAGATGTTTGCGATGATCTGTTCTGAAATATTCTTCAGCACCTGGAAACGGGGATCGAAGTTCGGCAGGATCATAACTTGATTAAGTCCCGCCTGGTCCAGGTCAAACAGACGCTCCAGTAACTCATCACGTGTACCGATCATGCACGTGCCACGCAGAATCTCTGGCGTCAGGAATTTCTCTTCTTCAGGTAACACCCAGCAGTTGTGCCCTTGATGAATACGCTGATGGAGTCGAGACTGATCGTAGTCCGCCATCATTGTTGTATATTCGTCCCAGATACCCGCCATTGTATTCCCCGGTTGATGTCCAAAATTACGGAACTGATCATAGGCATAGTGCACAGCCGCCATGGCGAAGGCGCCACATTCTGACTTAACACGATCTGAGTCGATGGCTTCGCCAGGCTTTAGAACCACCATGGTCGTTAGTGCTGTTGTATAGAAGCTATTTCGATCCAGCTCCGATCGGTTGGCGGCCAACATGTGCCACACATTTTCCATAGCGGCCGCGCTGCGAGGCAGCGAAAGCACGGCACCATCGCCATGTTCACCTGCGATAGCAAGACTTCGCGGGCCGAAGCCAGAGACGTACACGGGTACCGGGTCATCGAAATTGACAAAGCCCTTGTCGGGCATGACGTGACGAATCGGAATGTTTTGTTCCCCATGACGAATGTTGGTTTCCTCGCCTCGAAGCAAGGGTTTAATTTCCCTTAGATAACGATCGTATTGACGGACTCTGTGTGGGGGTAGCCCCATGATCCGCATCGCCGTGTTACCTGCGCCCACCCCGAAAAACGTGCGCCCCGGTGCAAGCGCATTGATGGTACAGATACCCGCTGCGTTGACAGGTGCCGGACGAGTGCCTGTGATCGCCACCCCGGTGCCTAGGTTGATAGTGGAAGTCCTGCTGGCGGCTAGCGCCAGCGTGGCGTAGCAATCAGACCAGATCATCTGGCTGTCGGCCAGCCAGGCGTGGGTGTAGCCGAGCGCCTCCGCTTCAACAACGTAGTCGATGTCGCCAATGTGAGACGCGATGCAAACTCCTATTTCCATAGTTCCAAATCCTGTGCGTTGATCATACTGACTGGCTTGACTTTACTGCGGTAAACTCGCTGAAGCGGTGTTTATTTGCAAGTGAGGAACCATGTCGGTCGAGTTTCATTTTGATTTTGGTAGTCCCAATGCCTATCTTAGCCATCTGGTTATCGCAGGGATTGAGGAAAGAACGGGTGCGACGTTTGAGTACGTTCCGGTGTTGCTCGGAGGTGTATTCAAGGCGACTAACAACAAGTCCCCAGCTGAATCCCTCGCAGGTATCCTTAACAAACCAAAGTATGCACAGCGGGAAACAGAGCGTTTCCTCGAAAAGCACAACATCACGAACTATGCTCGGAATCCGTGGTTTCCCGTCAATACGCTCCAGATTATGAGAGGTGCTTGCTACGCATCCAAAGCGGATATCTTTCAGGCCTATGTCGATGCGGTGTATCAGCATATGTGGGCAGACCCAAAGAAAATGGATGAACCTGATGTCATTCGAGAAGCATTGTTATCGTCCGATCTGCCTGCTGACGATATTATGCAGGGGATGGGTGACCCGGCGGTGAAACAGATGCTAATCGAGAACACCAACCGCTCGGTCGAGATGGGTACCTTCGGGTCGCCCACGTTTTATGTTGCAGGTGATATCTATTTCGGTAAAGACTCCCTGGGTGGGGTCGAGGAAGCCATTGTTGCAATAGACTAAGGTGTCCCTGTTACGGAACACCTGCGCCGGCAGTATCTATTGAGTCAGTGTGTTTGGATAAACTGATGGATCAACGCGACTAGTGACTCAGGAACATCTTCCTGACAGAAGTGTCCCGCGTTTGGGAATGTCGTGACCGGAGCGTCGGGGAATAGTGCCAAGAAGTCTTTGATAGCATAGTCTGGATTGATCGCATGGTCCTGCAGGCCAAACGCCAGCATGGCAGGTTTGGCTTTTAGAGCGTCGAGGTCACCATTTCGCAGGCAGTCCATCACAAAACTGCCAATGCGCTGCAGATGCACGTCGAGTGGGAATTCGATTGCCCCAATGCACGCGTTGCGGTTCGGGAAGGGTGCTGTATACGCAGCTATCCAGTTGGAATTAATCGCTGATGAATTTTCGAATCCGATAATCTTCATCACAGACAGGACAGTGGAGGATAGTTCTCCAAGAATGCCTGTCAACGTGCCCTGTTCGTGGTGCTGGCCAATCCATTGGAACCAGGGCGTGAGCGGTGGAGGTCCCGCGCGACCGTAACCGAGCATGGTGTTCATCATGCAGATTCGTTTGACCCGGTCTGGATTTCGTAATGTGTACGCTCCAAGAATGGGGCCTCCCCAGTCCTGACCCACCAGGGTGATGTCTGTCAGGTCTAGCTCTGCGATGAGTGCTTCCAGGTTTTCGACATGTGTCTTGAGGGTGTAGGTTCGATCCATCGGCGTTTCACTAAGACCAAAGCCCATATGATCGGGTACCACGACACGATAGTGTTTCGCCAGTGGGGGAATGAAGTGCCTGTAGAGATAACCCCACGTCGGCTCCCCGTGAAGTAATACAAGCACTTCGCGATGCCCTTGAGCAACAGCGCCCTTATCAACATGCGCACACTCGTCGATGTAGTGCTGGCGGAACCCTGCGGCCGTACAGTACTGTGGTGCAAACGGCCAGGTACCCCCGAACGTCGAATCAGTCATGGGCGTATGTCTCAGGAGGTTTAATAGCTCGAGCGCTGTTTATGTGACTGAGTACTATAGACGACAAATGCGACCATCAGGAAGGTCAATGCGAACGCCGCGACTGTATGCCGTATAGCGTGGACCAGAGGTGTGAGTCCGATACATGTGACACTTCGAAGCCCTTTGTTTTTCGCGATAGTCTCCGCCAACAGTGGCTAAACTTTATAGTAGAAAGACACGATTGGGTCTCGGATGGGGTGACCGATCAGGTGGTCATCGCGAGGCGACATACAGGCGCCAGGATTGCTGCTGACTGACGCCAGCCGATCGTGACTCGTGGTGAATAAAGGCTGCCACCCCTCGTCGATGGCTTACTCCTAGTAACGTTGAAGCGTTCTCGAAAGATGAGCAGAGGTTTGATCGAAGTTACGAGGGCCCCCGCGTTCAGGTATCGAAATCGAAGGCTGGCGGTCGATAGGAGTTCGACATGTGATCATTGTACCTGCTGAACCTTGATCCATGGTACGCTTGCGCGCGCTGCCGTTTCTGCGGTGCACGTCAATCTCATGGAGGGACTATGGGCTCCGCGCGAGCAAAAGCAGCGTGGCTTACGGGCTTTTGCCGATTTTGTTGTACGACCATATGTTGCACGGTGATCGGGTGCTGGACGACCGCACATGCGAACGCCGTTGATCACGATAATGTCAAAGTATTCCTGGACTGTGAGTCGGGTTGTGATCGCACATACCTGAAACGCGAGATCACCTATGTCGATTATGTCCGTGATCGGCAGGACGCGGATGTACATCTATTGATCTTGCGTCAAAGTAGTGCGTCCGGAAGACGCTATCAGCTGTCGTTTCTGGGTAGTGGTCGATTCGAAACTCTCCAGCAGGTGCTTTCGTTCAACAGTCCTAACACGGACACGGATGACGAGCGACGTCGCGGTCTTACACGGACCATCGCCCTGGGTCTCGTTCCTTACGTTGCACAGACTTCCCTGGGGCAGAACCTTAACGTCCGTTACGATGGGGCTGATGAACCATCCCAAGAGACTGAGTTGCGGGACCCCTGGAATCATTGGGTTTATAGTTCCCGAATTGGGACCAATCTCAGCGATCAGGATCGGCAGGATTCAACAGAGCTGAGTGGCTCTTTCTATGCCAACCGCACAACGGAAGCCTGGCGTATCGGCTATGGGCTCGATCACAACTTCAGAGAGCGTAATTTCCTGTTCGACGATGGTACGAGCCTGAAGGATGTCTCCAGATCGTCAAACGCGACTCTTTTCGCGATCAAGTCCATTGGTAATCATTGGGGCGTTGGAGCAGGTATCAGTAGCCGTCGTTCGGTGTTTCGCAACCTAGAACGTGGATATCGTGTCGCCGCCGCTATCGAACACAATGTCTACCCCTACTCGGAATCTGCGCAGCGCGAACTGACGATGGGTTACTTTGTGGGACACATGTTCCTTAACTACGATGAAGAGACGGTGTTCGGTTTGCTAACCGAACATCAATCTAACCACGGGGTTTTTGTCGACTACGATCTTGAACAACCGTGGGGTGATGTTTCTGTTGAACTCACCGCGTCACAGTTTCTGAAAGACGCGGATATCTTCAGGGTGAACCTAAGAGGTAATCTCGATTATCGGATTGCCAGGGGTTTCTCCGTCAGCCTGTGGGCTAGAACAACTTTGATCCGTGATCAGATCTATCTTCCAAGAGGTGGTACGAGTGATGAAGATGTCCTCCTGGGGCGGCGTGCACTCGATACAGGGTTCGAAACCAGGTTTGGTGTGACATTGCGATACACGTTTGGATCGATCTACTCGAACGTGGTGAATTCGCGACTCAGAGGAACGGGGTTTACCAGCATTTTCTAGGACTGTGTGGCGGGGTCAGAGTCAGGTATCAGAGCAAAAACTGTTCAGATCTGTTTGACTCTAGACAATCCAGGTACCTGGCTCGTGCCATCTTCAATTTGCGCAGGCATTTGACTCTGAGTCTAATACTAGGTCGTTAATGCGTCGATGATTTGCTCGAGCACCTCATCTGCTTTCGCACGCATCTCGTCGTCTGTTGCATCCTGAATAGGATGCTGCACAAAGACACAGCGAGCGTCTTTCAGACCAAGCGCTTTCGCCTGCGTATCGGCGGCGCTACGGAACTCGGTAGATGCAAGTGATACCGAAGGAATTCCTTGAATCTCAAACCAGACCGTGTCGTGCAAACTGCACGTCGTGCAAGAGCCTCAGTCCGCGAGGGCTTCAATGACAAACCCGTTGTTCTGGCGGATCTCTTTGCGAAGGTCGGCCGGTGCGGGTTTGGTGAAGGTGGGTTTAGCGTACCGGGTAAAGGTGACCTTCGGTAGCCGTTCTTTGAGGCGAGATTCCAGCTGATCAATCAGCACGTTGCCTCGTGGTTTCGAGATATCCAGCAATGCGACGTTTCCGGTGATTTCACCGGTACGCGGTGCGAGCTGCCGCTCTAAAGGCACTCTTTCGTCGGTAGGGTCCAAGATCACAGCCATGGTCAACCTCGTTCGCCTTACTCGCCTTTACTATGTTTACCCTTCGATCTTTCGTGAGACAGGAATCGAACCGATACTGCCTCCGGCCCAACCGTGGAACGCACCAGAGAACTTTCCGGCATCTGAACCTGCAACGACAATATGGATATTGTCTTCGCTTGCGAACTTGGGCACGAGCCTATTCTGCGCCTCTTCCGGCAACTGGTCCAGTCGCTCTCGGGGAATCCCGACACCAGAGATCTCATCCTGTACCAGGTCCTTGAATGGGACGCTCGTGACTTCCTGTATCCGGCTTTTGATCTGCTTCTTGGTGTAGTTGTCGCGCATCAGCGTATCCACATGTTCGGGACACACGACTAGGATGGAGTCGGTCGCATTGTGCGCCTTGCGATGTTGCATCGCCTCCATCGACAGGCCAAAGCTGCCGGCCAATTGATCGGCGGTCCGTGAGGTCTGATCTACGATCAAGGCAGGGCCGCTGGTCATCGCAAACAGACTCACCACGGAATCTCCTGCGTCAAAACCCCGGTCGACGTGTAGGGGGGTCCATGGATTACGTTCTTCCCATTCAGCAAAACACATGGTGAACTTCATGGGGTTCCCGAGCGTTGATCGTTCAGTGCCCCCCGGTTGCGCTCCTCCAATATTCCGCACAGATAGACGAAACGCGCGACCAATAGTGGCGTTGGCACGATTGCCCTGACCCAGTGCACCCAGGCGCATGTTCATATCAATCTCGTGACGGATTGGTCCGTTCACGACCATCACCGGAGAGGCACCCATCGTCGTCGCCATCACACCGTGGATGTTGAATTCGTCAGTACAGGCGGCTTCCACGGCGGCGATGACCACACGCAGATAGTCCGGTTTACAGCCTGCCATCACGCAGTTGATGGCGACCTTCTCGACAGTGGCTTCACCCATATTGGGTGGCATGGTCGCGATGATCTCCTGTGGATCGCGCTCCGTGCCGGAGAGCATGCGCATTACGCGTTCCGGCGTCGGCGGCACCAGCGGTAGGCCATCACTGAAACCCTGATCAAACATGAACTCGAACTCGTCGTCCTGTGTCGCAATCTCGATGCGGCGTGCACGGAGTGGGCTGTTCTCCGCTTCCGCACGCAAACGATCAGCGATCAGAGGATCCACGGAGAGCGAGCCACAGCCAGGACGCCATTCAGGTAAAGCTGTCCAGTCCAAATCGGGTGGCGTGCTGCCTTCGATCACCTCAGAGATCTCGTTGGGGAGCTGCTGCCAGTCTTTACGAACAAATCCTTCGCGGCGCAGTTGAGTGTCACCGGCGGCGTTGGTCAGCATCAACGTGGGTACGATATCTAGTTCGTAGGCGAAGGAGACCTTGAGTGCAGAGTCATCAAGAATGGGCACAGTCAATGAGTGATTCTTGATGAGCAGCTCATTTCCTTTCTGGTCCTGGCCCACCACCAGAAAGTCCAGCTGGTCATGATAGTGGTCGTAGAATTGTTGCAGCACCGGCATGACCGTATTACAGGTGGGGCAATCTTCTTTGACGAAACAGATCAAGGCGGGGCGACTGCCTGGAAACGACTGATCGCCACCCTGGTTGTCTGATAGAGAAAACGGAATGGCATCTGTCATCGGTTACTCAGTTTTGCTGGGGGTGGATGGGAACTAGATATTAAAAATAACCGAAAACGAGGGCGAAAATGCTTTTTTCGAGCACTTTTTTACCCGCCCGCATAAAGAAATGGTCATGAACATCAGAGTGATGTCGATCGAAAAATATCGGTTTGGTCGTGGGACTTGGACCATACTGGCCACATTTTTTCTGATACACCATGAAATCCTTCTGTTCCACAACCGGGTGTTGCGCACCTTGTGCATCGGTGAGGACCGCACACACCACGATGTGGGAGCTCTAGTCGAGCTTGAATTTCTAGGCGTCAAAAAAACGCAATAGAAAGAAGCTCAGATGGGTCACGTCCTCAGCACCGGTCGCTATGACATCGCTCTGGTTGATCAGCCAGCTTCGAAGGTTCACTTACTTCGTTGTTCGAACAACTTCACCTACTGGTGCTTTGGCGTCCAACGTCGCGAACATGAAATCGCCTGCAGCCTGGGTACGTCCAGCTGATTGTTGTACCAATGGTGAATTTGACATGGTGGACCTGTGGATATTGCGGAGGAGGTAGTCCTCCTTCTACACGGCTCTTCAGCTGCTCGTTGTGGTTCGACATATTGGCTCAGCGTGTTGTCATCCCGTAGGGGCGTTACGTCATCCAACTTACCGAGTCCCATGGGGGACCTCGCCTTGGCGCGATCTCTTGCAATGATGTTTAGCGCTTTCGGGATGCTTTCCTCTGAAATGGCTTCATCCAGCGCCAACGCTCTGCGACTCTGGCTTCCTCTTGATTTGGTAAGCATATAGTTTTCTGCGGATACTAGATTGCTGCGCAACAGGTCCTTCAAATCGCCAGTCGTGTTGTAGTCAATCGTCTCTAGGCTGACATTTTGGCGACAGGTTGGTCGATGACTGGTAACGGCGGCGCTAGGTACGCTGTGAACGGACCTTCGCTATATCGCGTGGTGCTGAGGCCATCGCCGGTGAGAGGCATCGACACTGTTGTCACGGCGATGACGTGGACAATTCGCCATGGAGACCTGCAGTGATCGAATAGTTACAGCTCAGTTCACCGCGTCTCCCGATGCTTGATGCTATGGTGTAAGACCACCATATGGGGAGCACGTCAGCTGGTCAGGTGTAACGCTAGCAGTGTTATGCTCGGCCTACCCAACATTCTTTTAAAACAGGTGGAACAGAGGATGGCGCAGGTAGACAACGATGTCGTCGTGGCAGATGGTAGTGGCAGAGACCTCCTGGCAGATATTTATCGACCAGGAAACCCCAACGGCGCGGGTGTCCTGATCGTGCACGGCGGCGGATGGCGTATGGGTTCCAAAGAGATGGTAGTGGGCCAGGCGACGAATCTGGCAGCCCATGGCTTTACCTGTGTCACGGTCTCCTACCGGTTTGTCACTGAAGCGCCGTGGCCTGCTTGCCTGCATGATGTGAAAGCAGCGATGCGCTGGTTCCGCGCAAATGCGTCAGAACTGGCTGTAGACCCGAACCGAATCGCTGTCTCCGGAAACTCCGCAGGGGGCCACCTTGCGCTGATGCTCGCAGGTACGGTCGGTGTGCAAGAATTTGAAGGTAACGGAGGCAACGCGGGTGTCGATACGTCGGTATCGGCGGTAATTGCGGTGTTCCCCTGTGTGGCTTTCTACGTCGGTGATCGGACCTCGGGTGCCAATAATGCAGAGGCGATTCTGGGAGAAAATCCGGACGCGGAACGCGCACGATTGGCGAGTCCCATCAACTATGCCAGTAGTGACTATCCCCCGACGTTTTTCCTTCATGGTAATGGCGACAAGGTGGTGCCTGTATCCGCCAGCATCAATATGTATCAGGCGCTCTCAGAGGTGGGTGCCAGGGCAGAGATGCATATCTATGCAGAGCAACCCCACAGTTGGGCCCGTTGGCCGCACTGGGTAGGACCGACCATGGACGAAGCGGCAGTGTTCCTTGATCGTTATATGAATGATCCGGCGAAATACCGGCAGGAAGCCTGAAACGAGAAAATCGTCAGAAGTAGTTTTCGCGTTCTAACATATTATGTCTGTGACCTTTCGATGTCGGTTGGATCGCTTGATGCCGACGACCCCAAGGAGCAGTTGATGCCGTTGCTACTTGAGCTCACCGATGTCCATAAGACCTATGGCGAATTTCAAGCCGTTACTGAGATGAGCTTTGCAATACCATCCGGATTGGGGTACCGACTGCTCGGACCGACAGGCGTCAGAACCATACAGCTTCAAGGCAGTCGATCTTTCCCCCCGGTATTTATTCAGAAACTGACGTGCTTCAGTTGCTGAAAGTCGCGTTCCATTCTTGTGAGCGTCATCGCCGTCCAAAGGTTCGATTTTGATACGTCGGCTCCGCCATCAGCCAGGAGCTGGCGACAACAGGGGGCTGCGATGAATCATTCTTATTCGACAACATGAATACCATGATACGGGCCCTAATGCTCTTAGCCATGTGCCATGAGTTCCCTTTTGACTGAACTGCGGCGCTTGTCAGTGTCCGTATTTGTGACTGTTGTTCAGCATGTGGGCGGGGCCATGGTCGCCGTGAATGGCTGCGTCGGCACCATAAATACGTTCTTTCATTGTCTTGAAGACAGAACGATTGGCTCCCAGATGCGCGAGAGCCTGGGCGCGTTGTTTGGCAAGTGGCAGCAATGACGCTTCAGTCCCGGTGGCTTCAACAAAACCTGCGGCCAACGCATCCGGACCGGTCCAGCGTTTCGCCAGCTGGACAGTCTGGAAGAATGCACTCATCGACATTTTGTGACGGAACAGCGCAAGTTCCGGGTCGGGGATCACCATGCCAATTTCAACCTCGTTGGCGCACGCGAAGCCGCGGTCCTCGCGCATCAGACGAACGTCATGTGAGAGCGCGATCATGAGTCCTGCCCCAAATGCATGGCCATTGATCGCACAGATCGTTGGGACGGGAAAGGTGATGAGACGACCCGCCAGGGACATAAATTCCCGGCCAAATACTTTGCGATCACCGCCTCGATGGCCTTCATCTCGGGATTGGCGCCATTCCAGGTCCAGTCCATTGGAGAAGAACTTCTGATCCGATGAGCAAGTGACCAGAGCGGCAGCTCCTTCACTGGCTTCTACCTCGTCCAGCGCGTTGGAGAACGCGCGGACAAACGTTGTATTCCATCGATTCTCGCCATCGTCCATCGTGAGAATGAAAACATTCTCTTCCTGGGTCAGTTCGATCATTATGTTTTCCTTCCTCTGCTTTTTATCTGCCGGTGATTGGGCCGGTCCATGTTGCCGCAGTCATCGCTGGCTGTCATGTTTCTTGCGCATTGATCCAGAGATGCACATGCCGGTTTGTTCGGCTAAAATGCGCCGCTTTTGGTCCAAGGGTCCTTCGTTGAAGGACCATTCAGGTCAGCGTCAAACGCCGTTTGGTGCGACCGCCAATGAAGTCCGGAGTCCATCATGTCAGCAGTTACAGCCAGCATTGCGTTTCTCAACAGTGAGTGGAAAGACGCTGATGACATGGCACGCATCTATTCGCGTGAGACTCGGCATGCTAATACCACCAAACACGACATCGACATCCACAATGCCAGGCCGTTGGCTGAAGCCGGAAAGCTGGATCTTGATCGCAATGGCTTCACACTGATGAAGCACACAGCGACGTTCGAGAACTTTGAAGACAAGAAAGCAATTGAGCGTGAATATTTCGAGGAGATGCGGCGCTTCATGCTCGGTGTTTGTGCCGATGCGGTCGACGCGGTGCCGTTCCCGTTCTATCAATTGCGATCACGTCGACCAGCCAACTTTTTTGATGCCTTCTCGCTGTACATGCATTGTGACTTCAGTCTGAACAGCTGGGAGGAGATGGTGCAGAATCTTTTAAAGCAGCAGGGCCGCGGGGAACGTTACTCTCCCGATGAGTACGATTTTGCGCTCTACAACCTTTGGCGTCCCATCTATCACGCTGCCGAGCAGTCTCCACTGACTGTAGTCGATGCATCGACCATGAATCTGGAAGACATCATCGAGTATCGGCTTGCACCCACAGGCACGGAATCACTGGCGGCCTTGCCTGTGTTCAATCCCGAACAACGCTTCTACTATTTCCCGGATATGCAGACGGATGAGGTACTGGTATTCAAACAACAGGATTCGAGGGATGACGTCGCCAAAGTCTGCCCGCATACGTCATTTATTGATCCAACGTCACGAGCGGACGCGCCGGAACGAAGGAGCATTGACGTCCGGGTCGTCTGCGTCTATCCGAAGAACTGATGATAGATTGGGTCAATCAATCTGACGGAGCCTCACTTCGCCTGAACGTCCGCTGTAGCCACACCTGAAGCCGCATCAGTCTGATCACCAAGGGAAAGAGAGACATGGTCTGGCGGATATTGTAGTGCTGTGCCAATTCATCCGCATGGATGAGGAACTCCTTGTTGTTGAATATTGAAGGTACGTCATCACGGATAGCACCCATCAATACAGAAACCTTGGAAATCAATAAGGCAATACCGAGTCGCAGGTCGCGATTCAGTCGCCTGCGGCCGTAACGAACACCCTGGTCTTTGAGTTGCTGCCAGTAACGATCCAGCAGGAGTGGCATATATTCCCGGATGGTCTCCATGGACATTGAGGTGAACATAAAATTGGCGAGATCCTGCGCCGGTGCACCGTATTCGGTGAGCTGCCAGTCAAAAAGAAGCACTTCATTGTCGTCATCTTTAAAGGCGATGTTGTTCCGATGAAAGTCCCCGTGCAAGAGTGTGTAGGGCCGGGGAACCTCGACTTTCTCTGGGACGTCCGCAACAAACGTCAACACCGTTTCGATGCATTGCTGGAGGTAGAGAGTCGCGGGTGCCATCTCTTTGATCACGGCGAGACCCTCAGCAATCTTGCGAGCATCTTCGTTGCGATTGGGACTATCGGTGACCGGCGCAAAGGCGGGAGTTCGGATAACGGGTGAATTCCAAAAATTCGCATGGTGTTTTGCGATGGTCTCGATTACCGCTTCTGCATCGGTCAGCGAGACATAGGGGTCAAGGCCGTAGAGGCGTGCTGGTTCGAAGTCCTCCAGAATCAGTGTCAGTCGGTTGCTTGAAGCTTCATGGGCCACAAAGTGCGCTTTTGCAATTCGAACGTTCACATGTTCGCCGAGCAACTCGTAGAACAGGCCTTCGCGCACCTCTATATTTCTGTTGGCGATGATATCGTGGATCGCCCCTTCCTGAAGATTGAGCTTGAGGATCAGTGTTGTCGGCCCGGTAGCCTTAGACGAATACGTCAGCTTCATGCGATAGAGAGCGCTGGCAATACCAACCTTTTCACCAATGCGTTCCGCGTCGACATGCGTCACACGGGTACCCACTGGCAACGTATCGGTCAGTGCATCGGTCAACCATTCCGGTGTGGCTTCTTCCAGCGTAGTGATCGGCGGGGCGCTCATGGTTGTTCCTGCACTGCGGTTTCGGTCTGGGCTGGCTGTATCAGGTGACATGCTCCTTGACAAAATCCTCGACGATTCGGGCGACAGCATCGGGGACCTCTGCGTTAGGGTAGTGTCCGACGCTATGAAGGATATGCATAAAGCGCATATCCGGGCTGAGATTGAGATACATCTTCAGTGTTCGTTCCAGAGGAACCACGGTATCTGAGTCGCCACTAACGATTAGTGTTGGGACCCGAAGTTTCAATAGGAATCCCGTACGGTCTCTCAGTTCACCCAGTCGTTGACCTACTGCACGTGCAAACGGGTTGTTTCGAATGTCGTTCCAAAGGCGATGTCGGACATTTTTGGGTAATCCTCTGTGCTCTCGTGTCCACTCAGGTGTTGGTGTTTCGGAAGGACTATCTTCGCGAGCTCGAAAGCCCTCAATGATGGCTTCACGTTGATCACCAAGCACGGGTGGCCGCGCAAAGTCACACGCGCCTCCGGCTATCAGAATAATCGCCGGTACGGTGAGTCCTTCGCCGTGGTCAGCGAGCGTTGAAATCACATTTTGCACACCCAGTGAATGCCCCACGAGAACGCATCGGTGGATGTCTAGCTGATCAAGAGCCCCACGGATGTCCGCCGCGTAGGCGTCGGAGTTGTAGTCATCAACGTTGTCTGGCGCATCAGATCCGCCTGCGCCGGGTAGAGACAGCGCCAGTGTGCGAAGTGAGGCGTTTTCCAGATGTTGCTGCACCTGATGCCAGATCAAGGCAGACGAACCGGCGCCGTGGATCAGGATGATTGGAGTTTCGCCATCACCCGAATCCAGGTATTCAAGCTGTTTTCCCCTGACTCGCACGAACGGCATATCAACCCCTATGACGGAAACAAAACACGTGGATTAGTCAGCACGTACGTGCTGCGCAGGGATCTGTCACGTACCAATCCTGGCAGATCCGTTAGGCGCCCCCAGTCGACTCGATCTCGATCCGAGCGCTGATCAGATTCAATGTTTCTGTGGGTGGTCCATCACGATCATTGCTAGCCTCTTCAAGCAGTACCAGTGTCTCCTTTCCAGAAACAAGCTCGCCAAAGATGGAGTACTTTCCATCGAGAAAGGTTGAGGTGTCATACATGATGAAGAACTGGCTGCCATCCGATTTAGGACGGCCCGTATTTGCTGTACTGAGGATCCCCCTCGTGTGGGAGAGCGCAGGGTCTATCTCAAGATCAATGCGATAATTGGGCCCGCCTCTTCCAGTCCCCGTAGGATCACCCCCCTGTGCCATGAAACCCTTAATAGCTCGATGAAAAATCGTCTCGTCGTAGAAACCGATCCGTGTGAGATGAATCAAGTGGCTGACGTGGCGTGGTGCACTTTCATGCAGCAGGCGGAATCGCATGGTCCCCTTGTTGGTTTCCACGATCCAGAAATAGGTATCTTCGGATGCAAATGTCTGGAGTGGCGGTTCGGTGACCTTAAGCTTCCATCGAGGGTCGGTTTTGTCTATCTCACTTCCCGTCGCGGACAGAATGGCAGTAGTGTCGTCAGACGTCGTTTGCGTCATAGAGCCCGCTAGTTCGGGAGGTTCCAGAGCCTCTGTTGCTGGCTGTTCTTGTTCTTGCGTTTTTGCCTGTTCTTCAGGCTGTCCACATCCCAACAGAATGACCAGCGTCGTAATAGTGATGAAACGAAAAGGCTTCATGTAGGTTCCCCGATTGTAGATCGCCGTGTGCAGCGCTATTGTGGAGAAAAGTATTGATCAAGTCATCTGTCTCTAGCAGGAGAGAATCAATGACGTCACGACTACAGACCCAGAGTTCCGGTCCCAGTCCAGTGGACTATGCCGCTGACATGAATAGATACATGGACGAAGGACTTCGGCGCGGGGAAGAGATCGGCAATCGTGGGCCTGTTGAATTTGACGATCAGGGTTACCTCTCACCGTCCATTCTTGAGGCATTCGGTGAACACGGTTTCTATATCTTTGAAAACCTTGTGGAAGAGCAGGAAATCATGGCGCTTCGTCGCGATGTGCAAGCACTGCTGGAACGAGCACCCACGGGCAATGACACGGAGATCGACGCGCAGGGGCGGCCTGCGTTTGGCGTGGGGTTTCGTCGCTCTCCATTCACCTTCGTGAAACCGTTGTCTGATCCATGGGGAGGAACAGATCTCCTTGGTGGTCGTCATCAAACCAAAATGGCCGAACCTCGCCCAGATTCTGACGCACCATCAGAAGTAGTGTACCTAATCAATGGCATGTGCCACTACGTGCCCTCAGGTTTGTTGCTCTACGGCCACCCACACCTGCTCGCAATCGCAGCAAGCATTAATGGTGATGATTTTGTACCTTTCAACGATGCGATTTTCGTGAAGCAAGCAGGATTGGGCGGCAGTGTCTCCTGGCACCAGGATGGCGTCACTCACTGGGATTCGCCCAACTGGGATCCTGGTATTCATGGCTTCAATTTCCAGGTCCAGCTCTATGCAAGTACACCGGCCAATTGTTTGTGGGTGATGCCGGGCACGCACAAGCTGGGCCGCATCGATATACGGGAACAAGTTCGACAACATAAATCAGAGCGACTACCTGGTGCTGTACCGTTGACCTGTAAATCGGGGGACGTGACGATTGTGAACCGGCAGATGCTGCATTGTTCGTTCGCCAATGTCTCTTCGGACCCCCGGATATCGATGACCTTTGGCTTCCATCGTAGAAACTCGGTATTGGGACAACGTGGTGCGTTGTCACAGAATTCAGGGGTGGTGTACGACGAAGACAGAATTCGTCGGCGATCAGGGGTGATTGCGATGGCCGTTGACGCGCGGCGTCAAGCCAGACCTGACGAGACACCGTTCCGTTATCAGCCATTCGACGGGCTGGATCATGAGTTTCACTATGATCCAGCTACCTTCGACGACCGGATTCGCGAATATTTCTTTGACGATCTGTCCATCTAGCAACCAGCCTATGTCGCACTGCGCTTAACTGACGATTGTGCGTTGTCGCAGGTCTGAAATCTCAAGAGCGGAATATCCCGAAGATTCGAGTACTTCATCAGTGTCTGCGCCAAGTCCTGGCGCCATTCGATTAGGTGCGCCATCTCGATCAAGATTGCCGTTGATCACAAAAGGCGATCTCACCTCCTGTACCTCACCCAACCTTGCATCTGTCAGTGTATGGTACATGCCGGTTGCAGAGAGATGTGGGTCATCAAGCAATGCCGCAAGAGAATTGACGACTGAGCAGGGTATGTCCGCTTCGGCAAGTCTGGTGATCCACTGATCGGTGGTTCGCGTTTTTGCCACCGCAGCGATCTTCCCATACAGCATGTCTATGTTTTCACTGCGCAGCGCGGCGTCGGTGACACGCTCATCCTCTGCCCACTCCGGCATGTCACATAGTTTAAAGAAGCGGATCCAGTGTTTGGTGGAGTAGGGGAGAATCGCTAGATAGCCATCTTTCGTGGCAAACGGTTTCCGATTGCGTGTCATCAAGCGGTCGTAACCCAGGTTGCCTTCGGGAGGAACAAGCGTATGGCCATGCAGGTGTTCAGACAGCAGAAAGGAGGCCATTGTTTCGAGCATCGGGACCTCAATCGATGCGCCTTCGCCCGTTTTTTCGCGGGCGGCTAGCGCCGACGTCATTGCAATCGCGAGGTGCAATCCCACAACCTTATCGCACGCGATGGTACGGACAAACTGAGGAGCGCCGTTAGCATCGGCGTTGAGTGCAGCGAGTCCAGATCGCGCCTGTATAATATCGTCGTACGCAGGTGCATCCCTGTCAGGCCCTTCCTGACCATATCCTGCAGAAAAACAATAGATCAGATCCGGTTTGATTGCTGAGAGTGTTTCATAATCGGCACCTAGTTGGTTCGCTGATCGCAGTCGCATGTTATGTACGACGATATCTGCATCCGCGACAAGTCGATGCAAGACAGACTGCCCGTCGTCAGACTTCAGGTCGATACATACTGCACGTTTGTTACGGTTGTAATTCATGAAAGCAACGCCCGTATCGGCCTGTCGACCAGGTCGGACCGCACGAAATACATCGCCTTCCTGAGATTCTACCTTCACCACGTCGGCCCCCATGTCTGCCAGAATCTGCGTCGCATAGGGACCCAGCACAACCGTGGTGAGATCAATGATTCGGACGCCTTTGAGTAGAGTGAACATGATTGGAACCGGTGCGGATAAACGAAGCCGTAGTATACAGTTACCTAGATTTTGCGCTCGGCCCCGATCCATCTGAGGCTGCCGGTAGGAGGACGCTGATGTCACGATAACGTATGACTGCTTCTGTTGATTCGAGGAAACTCGGACATGGCGAGAGGTAGCATTTAGCGGTGTGTCAGATCATCGTAACGACTCTCCTCATATATCGTACTGCGAAATTAAGGGAGGCAGATCTCCTCATTCACGCTCTGAGTAAGTGCAGGTTGGCTGTAGCGCACTCATCGGTGAGTCAATGACTAGTCATCAAATGATTGCGTCTCAAATCGGTGTTAATTAAATGGTGAAAAAACAACGACGAGTGATCGATGATAGCTTGCGCTACATGACTTGGTATTGGTGTTTCTGATTGCCCAATACGCCTCCTGTCGCGATGATCAGAGATACTTCCGTGATGCGTGATGAGGATGTCGTGGAGTCGATTATGCTCAACCTACTCCGAAAACGGCGAATAACCAGAGTCATGGTTACCGTATCTTTTAGGACGCGCTCATGTTACCCGGACCATCGTTTTTCCGAAATTCTGACCGTCGAGCATGCCAATGAAGGCGGGCACTGCGCTTTCCAGGCCATCGGTGATGCTCTCTCGGTACCGCAGATCACCTGATTTGATCCAGTCAGACATCGTTTTGACTGCTTCTTCTGCATCCGGATGTTTTGCCGATAATGCAGAGAACGCGAAGAAAGCAAAGCCGTCCGTGTTGCCATCCTTGCCGAGCACGCGCAGTCCCTCGGCTTTGAGACGCTGTAGCGGTGTCTGGCGACGCTCCTCTGGGGTGTCGTTGTAATGAGCAATAAAACCACAGATAGGGACTCGGGCCCCCTCGTTCAATAAAGGAATCACGGCCTCCAAGACATCGCCGCCGACGTTTTCAAAGTAGATATCTATGCCGTCAGGTGCTGCGTGCGCAAGGTCAGCCGCTAGATTACCGGCTTTGTAGTCGACGCAGCTATCGAAGCCAAGTTCATCGGTGCAAAAGGAACACTTCTCAGCGCCACCGGCAATCCCGACGGCACGGGCCCCTTTGATCCGTGCCAACTGGCCAACTACCTGGCCGACCGCTCCGCTAGCTGCACTGACAACAACGGTGTCGCCAGCTTTGACCTTGGCGACATTGAGCAAACCCTCGTAGGCGGTGTAGCCGGTCATCCCGAGGATACCAAGTGCGGTTGAAGGGTCGCCCATTGAGCCGTCCCATTTCTGGTTAGGCATTCCTGGATTGTTCCACTGGATATCGTCTGCCGTTCCAATGCTGTGGGTCTGCCAACCATAGTAGCCGACCACGAGGTCACCCACTGACCAATCATCGGCCTTTGATTCGATCACCTCAGAGACTGTGCCGCCGATGACTGTTTTTCCGATATTGGAAACGTCTGCCATGAAGCCGGAACGCATATACGGATCGAGCGTCAGCCAACGCGTCTGTAACAACGTCTGACCTTCCGCAATAGCAGGTAGATCCTCTTGAACGATTTCAAAGTCATCTTCGGTTGGTTTACCAACCGGCAACTGTTTCATCACAATTTTCTGATTGGTTCTCATGATCTCACTCCAACGTCAACGTGTATGCCTGATGACCATGCCGGCACGTGTACCTGTATGTTGGCCATCGATAATGTTGAACTGGCCGTTCACGAGTGTAGCCTTATACCCAAACGATGACTGGGTGAGTCGAGGTGCACCACCAGGAAAGTCATTGACCCGATAGGGGAATCCTTCTGCCACTGTGTCGGCATCAAAGATGTTGATGTCTGCGCGCATACCTGGTGTCAGTGCGCCCCGGTCGGTGAGACCCAGAATACGCGCTGGTGCGCTCGTCATGCGACGCACTGCTTCGCCCATTGTGAATAACCCTGTCTCGCGAACCCAGTGCGAGAGCACGAACGTTGCCCATCCAGCGTCCATCACCATGGACACATGGGCACCTGCGTCTCCGACACCCGGGAAGACGCGACCGCCGTCGAACATGTCGCCGACAGCTTTGAGGTTCTGATTTTCCTCGACCAGGTTGAAGAGTGCTTTACCCTTAGATTCAATGGACAGCCGAAGAAAGGTCTCGCTCCAGTGTTCCTGTGCGCGCTCCGCCATTTTCGGCAGATGGTTGTGGTCACTCATGGTGTGATCCGGGGATTGTCCATCGCCAAGATAGTAGACGTTGTCGACATTGAACCGAGTGTTTTTTCTCGCACTTTCCACTAGTGTGGCACGGAATGTTGGATCTGCCAGAGCGTGCAGTTTTCCATTCAGATCGGCTTCTCGCAGTTCTGCACCTGCCTTACCACTGAAGGGTATGATCGCGTGCAATCCCAGCAACGCCCCTGAACCACGAACCTGCGCAACGCCCGAGATATCCCTGCCCTCTGACAGTTTGTCGACATCGGTCCGTCGCTTCACACCGGAGTCGTCGTCCCGTACACCAGATAACGTTGAGTTGAACAGCATACGGCTACCGGTCTCATCTGCGACCATCCTCATATGGTCCCAGTTGATACCTACGGACTGGAATAGTGCGTTTCTTTTACTGACTTCCTGTCCAATGGTGGTCAGTTCGACAGGGTCTGCGAACGTTCCAGGAATGGCGCGTCCATCGGGAAGTTTGTGTGCATGATAGCGGTTGCTGGAAAAACCGACGGCACCACGGTCGATAGCTTCAGCGACGATGCTCGCCATCTGTTGCCGTTCCTCATCTGTTGATTGTTCCTCTACGGCACGTTCGCCCATCACGTAGAATCGAAGTGCTGCGTGACCTACCATGCCCGCAAGATTGATGCCGGGACCAAGGCGATCCAGCGAATCCAGATAGTCGCCGTACTCGATCCAATCCCAGGGAAGTCCCATCATGATTGACTCACGAGGAATGTCCTCCACGGTTTCCATCATTCCCGCGAGTAACTCCCGGTCTTCAGGTTTACAAGGCGCAAAGGTCACCCCACAATTACCCATAAGAGCAGTTGTGACACCGTGTTGGGATACCGGACTAAGGTCCTGATCCCATCCGACCTGAGCATCGAGATGGGTGTGCATATCAATGAAGCCTGGGGTCACGGTTAGACCGTCGGCGTCAAATTCGCGTTGACCCGACACTGACACTCGTCCTACCTCTACGATGGTTCCATCGGTGATGGCGAGATCTGCTGTCTGCGGCTCGGCGCCAATGCCGTCAACGACCTTTCCGCCCCTGAGTATGAGATCATGCTTCATGTTTTTTTCAAATGTCGCTGGGTTTGACGATATCGTCCCAGCATCTTATGTGAAGATCAAACCGCTTGAATAGACGGTACTGGCAACAGCAAATCCTTAAAGGGGTAACTGGTTCCAATCCTTGAAGAATGGCGGTGAGCGCTATTACCATTCCAGGTCCTTCTTCCTCACGTATTCAGGTAAGTCCTAGGAAGCGGATCGAAGATTGAACGAGAAGCGTGTCCTTGATTGTGCAACGGTTGTTGGGTCTGGGCGAAAACGGCTCATGGCTTGCGAGAGGTGGATCGAGCGTGCTTGTATTGGTTTCTATATCCAGAGATTAACGATGCCGGATATCGAATTGGAGGCTCTGCGCAATCACCCTGACCAGTTTCGAACGGTTATAAGAGACTGGCTCAGTGAGTATTGCCCCCCATGGGCGCGGGGTGCTGGTCCCGTCGAAGCGGGAGGAAAGAAACACCCTCCTGAAGGTGATGCGCGTCTCTGGCTGGATCGATGTGCAGAACGAGGCTTTACGGTTCCGATGTGGCCCAAGGAATACGGTGGCGCAGGTCTCAGTAACCGACAATATCAGATTCTGTTGGAAGAGATGCGACACATCTCAGCGCGTTCACCATTGGCCGGTATGGGTATTGGGCTCATTGGACCCACTTTGCTGGAATTTGGAACGGATGAGCAGAAACGACGACATCTGCCGGCAATCGCGAGGGGAGAAGTCCGTTGGTGTCAGGGCTACAGTGAACCTAATGCAGGCTCGGATCTCGCGGGGCTTCAGACCCGTGCGATTTCCGATGGTGACCGTTACATCATCAATGGGCAGAAGATCTGGACTAGTGGCGCGAATCATTCGGATTGGATGTTTTGTCTTGTGCGGACAGACCCCGAGGCACCTAAGCATGAAGGAATCAGCTTGCTTTTGCTGGATATGGATCAACCTGGTGTTGAAACCCGTCCTATACGCTTGATCAGCGGTGACTCACCGTTTTGTGAAACTTTCTTTATTGATGCCGTGGCGTTGAAGTCTGATCTTGTGGGAGACCTTAACCGTGGATGGGGTATTGGGAAACGACTCCTCCAGCATGAACGATCCGGTATGACCATTCTGATGGGCGGCTCCGTTACCGCCATAACCCCCCAGCATCCCTACCATCCGTTGTTGACGCGCTACGGCACCCGGGATCCGGCGCTCGTTGATCAGGTGATTCGCCATGAGATGCGTGAACGAGCGTTCCGTCTGACACAGCGTCGTACTGTGGCGGAGTCTGATGATTCTGCGACACCCGGTCCACAAACGTCCATCTTTGAGTTATGTCAGGCAGAACTTGAGAAAGAAGCTGCCAATTTGAAGGCGCTGCTTCGTGGCACACAGGGCCTCGGGTGGGAAGGCGAAGGTTTCTCACATGATGATGTTGCCAGTACACGGAACTGGCTCAGCATCAAACGGCGATCCATTGCGCGAGGGTCTAACGAAATCCAGATGAATATCATTGCCAAACGGGTACTTGGCTTACCCGATTGAAAAAATCCGTGGCGCATTCTCTTGGTCGTAAATTGATGCAACCGACCCTTATCGTTTATTGTGTATGCCATTGCTGTCTGACATCAACGACGAGAGAGACTTCCTATGCGTTCCCCGATTTGTGATCTGCTCAACATTGAATTTCCCTTGGTGGGTTTTAACCATTGCCGCGACGTGGTCGTGGAAATCAGCAAAGCTGGCGGTATGGGCGTGCTTGGTGCTGCCGGGATGACACCCGACCAGTTAGACTTCGAGATGAAATGGATCGAGGAACGTATCGAAGGTAAACCTTACGGCGTCGATATCATCGTGCCCAATTCGATGGCCGAGCAGCAGGATTCGCCACGGAGTGCAGCAGAAGTGCTTCCTGAAGAGCACCGTGGATTCGCTACGAACTTACTGGCTCGCCACAACATCGACACGGCCGATTTGTACCAACAGGATGTTGGTCGCTCAAATGCGTTCTTGGATGAGGGCAAAGCCAAAGACATGCTGGAGGTCGTGTTCTCGAATAACTGTGGTTTGGTTGCCAATGCACTGGGGGTTCCGCCACGACGAATGCTGGAGATGGGTAAAGAAAAAGGTGTGGCGGTCGCAGCGCTGGTCGGCGCGAAGGAACACGCCGTCAAACAGGCGGAAGCGGGTGTTGATATCCTGGTTGTCTCAGGTGGAGAAGCGGGAGGGCATTGTGGTGAAGTCTCGACACTAGTGCTGGTGCCGGAGGTTGTCGAAGCGACAAAACCCTACGGGGAGATCCCGATTCTAGCGGCGGGTGGCATCATTACTGGTCGCCAACTTGCGGCATGTATGTCGATGGGCGCACACGGTGCGTGGACAGGGTCAATGTGGCTCACCACGACTGAGGCGTTTACAACCCAGATCATCAAAGAGAAATTTGTCGCTGCCAACTCCCGTCAGACCGTTCGTTCTCGTTCTCGGACCGGTAAATTCTCGCGCCAGCTTCGTTCTCCCTGGACAGATGCATGGGAAAGTGAGGAGGCACCTGATCCATTGCCAATGCCGCTTCAGGGGTTAGTTGCGGAACCCGCGCTCGGTAAGATCAACAAACTCGCCGAAGGAGGACACGAGGGTGCGAAACAACTCGCGACCTATTGGGTGGGGCAGGGTGTTGGCTTGATGAACGAAATTCAGACGACCCGCCAGGTTGTGTACGATTTCATGGAGGACTTTCTTGACGCTACTGAGAGGCTCAAGAAAGTCATGGACGACTAGGACGCCGCCAGCGGAGTCTGTTTCGCCAGACTCAGGTTGGCCACAATTACTGGACATTGTCTATCCTGTCTTCTGAAGACGTATACGAGCGACCGTTATCGATACTCTCCTGATACTCGTGGTTGTTGGACCCACGCTCACCATGATCGATGGCTTTAATGGCAAGATGCAAAAGTAGCGAAATATTGGTTGTCGGGGTTTGGGACGCCATTCTGGATTATGTGCTACCTATACTCGACGTCCTTCTTTTCTGACTTTACCGCACAGCAACGCTTCGCAAAATCCGATCGTTAACACGCATCGTAGATACTCGGATAATGCCCAAACCAACGGCGTAAAAACTCATCGGACGGTATTTCAGTAACTATCTGTCTATGCTCCCGTTGGCGCTAGCGCTTCTGTTGATAGCCTTCGATCCCAGAAAACAGGGTCAGCATGACAAATTCGCTGAAATCTTGGTCATTGTCGATTGGGCTGAAGCGAACGGCTGAGTCGGTCAGCGGCTCTCTATGTTTTTGGCAACGGTGGGAGAACCTGTAAGGCTTATGCGATAAAGCAGACGAGTGTCCTCGGTACATGTTGCAGGACCAATAGGACTGGCCGAGTGCATCGTCGTTGGATTATCCCACATGACGATGTCGTACTTCCGATAGTGGTGCTGATTCAGAAACGTGCTCTGAAATGCATGCTCACAAAGCTCATTTAGTAGTAATGTGCCTTCATCCACTGAGAGACCCTCTACAGCTTGAGGAGTACCACTGATAGCGTATAGCGTCTCGATGCCACTTTCCGGATGTTGCATAACTAGTGGATGATAAACCGTGTGGCTCTGATCCCAGCCTTTCGGTGCAATAGGGGTGTGGTCCCCAGGGCGAGCCGATACTGATATGCCGTGTCGATGGGTGATCTGATAGTTCCTAATGCTTTCCTGGTATGGCTTACCGAGCGCAGCCCACGCGCCAGCGAGATCACAAAATCGTGTATCGCCACCTTCTTTGGGAGCCTCGACTGCATACAACATGGTGATTGATGCACGCCTGGATCTAAATGACTGGTCACTATGCCAGTGTGCAGCACCGCGCTTGTCCCCTTTGCTGTCGATACCAATATTGGTGATGTTCGCGATCTCAGGGAAATCTGCATCATCTGACAGTGTGATAGGGTCACCCAACCGGTTCGCAAAAGCGACATACTCAGGCTTTGTAATGCCCTCGGTTCGGACGACGACAAATCGATGCTGGTACAGGTGGGTCAGTAGTTCGCGAAGCTGCGCATCGGTTGCTTCGTAAGGTACAAGGCCAGTGATCTCACACCCAAACGAACCAGGAAGTCGCTTGCATTCCATGGTCTTAGTTCATCAGTTCCAGTGCGCTACGTGCCATTCGCCCTACACCGGAACGGTAGCTCTCCAGGTCCATTTCCTGGTCTCCCATTGCGCCCATCAGAAATCGTTTGTAGACACCCTGGACTATGCAGGCAAGACGCCAGTGAGAGAACGCTCGGTAGTAGTTGATTTCGGAAAGGTCACGACCCGTGCCATTGGCATACCAGTCACACATTTCATCTCGCGTGGGAAAGCCGCCGATACGGGTAGGTGGTGGCACCGAAGTAGCGGTCGCTTCGATCACATCATCCGGCTGATGCCAGTTGTTCAGCAGATATCCAACGTCGGCGAGAGGATCGCCCAGCGTACATAATTCCCAATCGAAGACAGCGGCGATGGCGCCGTCCTGATGCATGAAGTTCCCGGGGCGGTAATCGCCGTGGACGATCGCGGAACCAATCTGTTCGGGTTTTCTGACGTGTAACAATTCAAGGCACGCATCCATATCAGGTTCATCGTGTGTCTTGGTGGCCTCCCATTGTTTGGTCCAACGTTTCAGCTGTCGATCGAGATAGGCCTCGCGCCGTCCGAGGTCGCCTAGTCCGACATTGCTGGGTTCGAGGTTGTGAAGGTTCACCAATACCTTTGCGACATCCTCACCAAAGCGACGCCGGGCTTCTGGACTCATCGGCTCTGCTGCGGCCGCATCATGAAGGACGACACCTTCGATGCAGGTCATGACGAAAAAATCCGCATCGTTTACGGACTTGTCCCGGCATAACCCCCACGTTTTGGCGACAGGTACCCCGGTATCAAACAATGCGCTGATGATACGGTACTCTCGTGCCATGTCGTGCGCGGACTCAAGGACATGCCCGAGGGGGGGGCGACGCAGAATGAACGCATTACCACTTGCGTCTTCAACCCTGTAAGTGAGATTGGATTTTCCCCCTGACACAAGGCTGAAAGATAGAGGCGATTCTACTGGATCGACGTTGGTTTTGAACCAGGCGGTGACAGCCTCGTGGTTAATCCCTTCTACCTGTTCTGTCATTGCGATCCCCTGTTCAGCAACGTTCGTTTGGCCCGAGTCTACCTTGTTTTGTTGTTTGAATCAGAGCCTGCAGGACTTGGCGGTTCCGTCAGAGATGCGTGATGATTGTCGGTAACCGATTCACCCCGCTCTGCGATCGGCGTATGCTACATGGCCTATGATAAATGGCTATCCCCATCGACCGACGTCTCCGCACTCCCTTTTGAGTGTATCCTTTTGAGTGCCCCGGTTTGAGTAGCGCGACCCTCCGAGATACTCCACCTGATTCAGTTCGATCTGAAGGGGGTCACTATGAACCAGTGAATGTCACGCGCCGCTATGATGATCCCCGTGCCGACATCAACCGGGATCAATCCAGAAACTGGTTCCTGCGACTTGCTCCGATTCTGCTTGTTAATCGATGGCCTTTCTCGATCGGGATAGGGCTCATGGTCCTAACGATGATTATGGGTGTATCGGTACCGGCGCTTACCGCCGAATTGATCAATGCGATTACACCGGCCGTCGTTGACGGTGAAACTGACTATTTCTTCATGCTAGGAGGAATTCTGGTCGGCATCAGCGTCGTTCAATTTTTCTTTGGATTTTTTGGCAGCTACCAACTGAGTCGCGTTTCGAATATGTTGGAAGCCGACCTCAGGTCTGTAATCTACAACCATCTTGTGACCCTGTCATTTTCCTTCTACGACAAGATTCAGACCGGGCAGGTAATCTCGCGTGCCAATAGTGATATCAAGGCAATACAGATGTTTCTGATGATGGCGCCTATGATGCTGACGAGTATCCTCACTTTTTTCCTAGCGCTAACTTACATGCTGACCATGAGCTGGGAGTTGACGCTCGCGTCGATGGTCTCAGTACCCCTTGTCTATGTTGTCAGCATGAAACTACGGAGTGTGATGTTTCCGTTGTCCTGGCTTACGCAGGCACGGCAGGCGGATGTTGCCGTCATTGTTGACGAAAACGTTAATGGGCAGCGGATCGTCAAGGCGTTTGCGCAGGAAGCGATGCAGATGAATTTGCTGGCGCGGGCCGCTCGCAAACTGCAGTGGGTACAGGTCAAGTCTGTCGAGATTTCAGCCATCTACAATCCTCTGATCGAGAGTTTGTCGGTTATTGGACAGGTGGTCGTGTGGGTCTACGGCGGTTGGCTGGTGATGCAGGGTGAACTGCAGATTGGAACGCTCGTCGCGTTCAACATGTACGCCATGATGATTCAGATGCCGTTTCGCTTTCTCGGTATGTTGCTCGCCATGGAGCAACGCGCGAAGGCATCAGCGGGTCGGGTGTTTGAAATCCTGGATGAGAACCCGGCAGTCACAGATCCTGATGAACCCGTTGATCTTGTTAATCCTCGTGGTGAAATCCGATTCGAGGACGTCCACTTTGCCTACGATGATGAAGCCATTCTGAAAGGCGTGAACCTAAATGTAGACGCAGGAGAAACGGTCGCAATTGTGGGCGCTACCGGCTCCGGCAAATCGACGCTGGTGAGATTACTCGCACGGTTCTACGAGGTGGGTGAGGGCTTGATCACGATTGATGGCGTAGATATCCGCCAATTGCGAACCAAGAATCTGCACTACCATGTCGGGCAAGTGCTCGATGAGCCCTTCCTGTTTTCTATCAGCATTCGCGAAAACATCGCCTACGGAAAGCCTGATGCCACAATGGATGAGATCATCGCAGCTGCCAAGGCCGCGAACGCTCACGAGTTTATCCTCGAAACAATCGACGGCTACGAGACGGTTGTTGGCGAACGAGGCTACACGCTGTCTGGTGGACAACGTCAGCGCCTCGGTATTGCGCGAGCGTTGTTGGTCAATCCGCCGATCCTGGTCCTGGACGACGCGACCAGCGCCATAGACGTGCGTATTGAAGCTCAGATTCATGATGCACTATTGGCATTGATGTCCTTTAGAACAACGGTGCTGATTGCCCATCGACTTTCAACCATCAATTTAGCAGATCGGGTTATTTTGTTGGATGACGGGCAGGTTCTGGCGACGGGGACCCACACTGAACTGCTGGCGAACATTCCGCGCTATTCTGAAATTCTTCAGCAGCAGGCGGTGGCGCACCAGCCGGTCGTTGAACCGGAACAAGAACCTAAGGAAGAATCCGACGTGGAGCATCGCGCGCGTCTTGCGGCCATGATGCGCGATGGTCAGAACAACGACCGTGGCGGACCCGGTGGTCCAGGTTCCGTTGGTCCTGGTGGAGGGATGTCACAATGATGGGTCGCGGTGGACCACCGCCAGGTGTGTTTGGCAAGGGTGGCGGTAAAAGTGATCTGCCTTTTGCGGGTATACCGCCGGAGATGCTCGAACGTACTAATGCTCTCGCGGATAAGGAACCTGACTTTTCCGAGTTGATGGTTCCGTTTAGTCACAGGCCTCCCGACGAGCCAACCTTTACCCTTTGGTCATTCCTTGGACCTTACAAGTTCAGAATGGCAGGCGGACTCCTGCTCGTAGGAATCGCCGAGATGTTGGGGCTGATCGGTCCGTACCTCGTTAAAACCGCGATAGATGACGCGATCATTCCGGGTGATTTTCAGGTGCTTTTGATGGTGGCCGTCATTTGGGGAGCGTCGTTGGTTCTTGCGATGCTCGTCAACGGATTTCGGACCTGGTACTTGGGAGTCCTAGGCCAGTTGCTCATGTACGAGTTACGGGTGCGAGTTTTTGGACATCTCCAACGACTATCACTCGATTTCTTCACCGAAGAGAAAGCTGGACGTCTGATGACGCGCATGACCAGCGATATTGAAGCCCTGTCAACGTTGCTACAAACCGGGCTAATTAACCTGGTTGCACAGGGACTGTCGCTGATGTTCATCGTGGCTATTTTGTTTTCGTTTAATGTGCCTCTGACGATTGTCATGCTGGTGATCGCGGCCCCCGTGATGCTGGGAATGACCGCCTGGTTTCGTCGTGTTTCTGAAAAAGGGTACGAGGAGGTACGCAACAAAATTGCTGAGGTCCTAGCGGATCTTCAAGAGAGCCTTTCCGGGATGCGTCTTGTGATCTCATTCAACCGGATGAAGCATAACATCATCAATCACCGGAACGTGGTGGGAGATTACAGGGAAGCCAACAACCGGACTGCCTGGATATCGTCGATCTATCAATCAGGGACGACGTTTGTGAACGTTGGTACGTCATTATTGATCCTCATCCTTGGTTTTTTCATTCTGAGGGAGGTCAACCCGACGATGGATCCTGACGGAGAATTTACGATTGGTGCGCTGATCGCATTTATGGCGCTGGTGGATCGATTTTTCAGGCCTGTGAATGCGTTGGCAGGACTGTATAACCAGTTTCAGTCTGGTAACGCGGCTGTCATCAAATTGAGAGATCTCCTTTCAACACCACCATCGGTAATGGAATCCTCATCGCCTCGTAAGATCGATGACATGCAAGGTGACATTCAGCTGAACAACGTCTCATTCAGCTATGAGAAAGGTGCGCCTGTTCTGAAGGACGTTTCGTTGCACATTGAGGCAGGTCAGAGTATCGCTTTTGTCGGTCCAACCGGGGCGGGCAAATCGACGCTAGCGAAATTGATTGCACGCTTTTACGATCCAGACTCAGGTGAGATCCTGATCGATGGTCAGAATGTCAGGGACGTTTCACTGGATTCGCTGCACAGCCAGCTAGGCGTTGTTCCCCAGGAGCCGTTTCTGTTTCACGGGTCTATCAGGGACAACCTGAAGTTTGCGGTACCCCACGCGGATGAAGAGACATTGTTGGCAGCGTGTCGGGCTGTCGGCATCGAGGACATGATCGCGCGCCTTCCACAGGGTTTGGACACCCCTTGTCATGAGCGCGGTTCCTCCCTTTCGTCAGGTGAACGACAGTTGCTCGCACTAGCGCGTGCGTTCCTGAGCCGACCTCGTGTACTGATTTTGGACGAGGCAACGTCTAATGTGGATCAGCAAAGTGAGTCACGTATTGAAAGAGCACTCGATACGCTATTGCAGGGTCGAACCGCGATTATCATTGCCCATCGTCTGGCGACCGCTCGTCGTGCAGATCTGATTGCCGTTGTCGATGACAAGGGGATTCGTGAAATGGGTCCACACAATGAGTTGGTGGCGCAAGGTGGTTATTACGCTGACATGTATGAAACCTGGGAACGACAACACGAATCCGAATAGATTCCTTAGTCGCTTTTCTGTCCTACGTATGAATGTCTTCGCCCAGTCATGTAGCCTATTCTCGTAATGCTATGGACAGTTAAGTGCGAGTCTCCCTCAATTCATGCTGAGTGCACGACTGTTAGTAGGATTGAACGTGCGTGGTTACTTCCGTCAGTGCGGAACGGCCGGCCGGAATGCTACGCGATGGAATCAGACGAACAATGGCGCAATTCGAGATTAACCGTAAGGTGTTTTGCCAATAACGACTTTCCGGTGTGCGACGTGCCACCGATCACGAATACGGCCACGTTTCGTTGCGAGCCCGGATGATGATCGTCCGCGGTAATGCGTCCATTGGTCCCGGTTACCGCTCGGTATTGACCACCCATTGAACCCCTTGCTCCATGATCTAAAGGAAGGTCGGTGCTTTGCGCTAGCTATGGGTTGATCTATCGTCACGATACTTTGCGGCGACAGAATATTTACGGGACTCATAGAGTTGAGGTCTTGAGCGGAATGCCAGACGTAGTTTCGAAACAACAGGGCAAACTGCTCGTGCCAGGTGAATCGCAACAACTCAAGCGGTGCCCGATAATCAATCGGCGTTAGCGCCAATACTTAGATCCATATGTCTATGACTGACCTCGCAGCGATGCTTAGCATAGCAGTTGAGCCGAGGTGATCGATGCGTGGTACATCGATAGTGGCGTTTTTAAACGCTGATGAATCCTCTTGGCCAGGTGCTTAAACCAGGCACTGTCGCGCTCGCCCAGAACAACCGGATCCCGCATCATCCGGTCTACGACACTGTCTTTATTTTCTCGACACGTGGCTCTTCGAGCATTTCTTTTTTTAGCGGCTTGCGACACGTCAGACCTGCTTTGGGTGCCTGTGGTCTGGGTTCAAATCCTGTGCGGCACTTAAAGGGAAGAGTGATCGAATAGTTACCGGCATCGCCCCGACTCTGCATCGACGTTCCCATGCAAGCGTAATTAGCACCACGGGTCTGTGCACGACGCAGTCGGTGCGGTCGTTCGCAGGTTCCCTGACGGTACTCAAAACTGGTGCGGCACCGTGCCTTTTTTCCATCGGACGAGTGCTCGAGCCTGGATCCATCTTCACAGGCATATTGCCAATACGCACCAATATCCTGGGCCCACGATTTGGAAGACATCATAAGGACAGCGACGAAGATCAGGTGTCTCAAGGGGGATTACTCCTTTGACATGGGTTTGGGCGAGAAGGGGTTTATATCACGGTTGCCGTGAGGTGACGGAAAAAACGGAAAGTAGTCATGATGGATCCGCACCCTTCGATCGATCGGATTGTTCAAAATATGCGCTCTATCGAGAACAGATGAAACCACAAGTTCATTCTTGAGAGGGTTGTGATACGCCGGTTGCACGATTGCTGGCGATTGCGCCGACCGACCAAGCAGCAGAGGCTGTGGCGCGCCGACATGCTGAGTCGACCACAGGGAGCTATGCGAAAGGAGCGTTTGCGGATGGACAGGATCCTGTGAGTCGTAATATGGATGACGTGATTGTGTGGGGTCGTCCTGAACGCGTGGCGAATGATTTGATTCGTTTTCGCGACGAGAAACAGCTTGGTTATCTGTTGTGCTCCCCGCTGAGCGACCAGTCGTTTACGTTGTTCAACGAAGCGGTGCTAGCTCAATGACATCACTTCAAAACAGGAACGCATCTCGGCGACAAACAATTCAGGTTGCTCAAAAGCGGCAAAGTGACCGCCCTTGTCGAGTTCATTCCAGTACACGATGTTTGGAAACCGGTTTTCGGCCCAGCGACGCGGTGTCGGTACAATTTCCTTTGGAAAAATCGAACATCCGGTGGGTAGTTGTACGCGATCGTCACCACTGCCGCCAAAGGCACGATTGAAACTCTCCCAGTAGAGCCGGGCAGACGATGCGCCGGCGTTGGTCAACCAGTACAGCATAATGTTGTCGAGCATCTCATCTCGCGAAAGCGCGTTCTCCGGGTGGCCATCGCAGTCCGTCCAACGCCAGAATTTCTCCATGATCCACATGGCCTGGCCGCTGGGAGAATCCGCGAGGCCATAGCCTAGTGTCTGTGGGCGTGTACTTTGTTGCTTAGAATAGCCAGAGTCCCAATCCTGGTAGTACTTCGATCCTTGCATGGCACGCTGATCTTTTTCGTCTGGGTTTTCACGTGCTTCCTTGGTGGGACCGGCACTCGGCATGTTGAGGTGGATGCCCTTGCAGTGGCCTTTGTTTTGGAGGCCGATGGCGGTGGTCACCGCTGATCCCCAGTCACCCCCTTGCGCGAAGTAAGCATCGTAGCCAAGACCGACCATCAGTTCGTCCCATATCTCGGCGATTTTACCAACACCATAGCCCGTGATGTCGGGCTTGCCTGAAAAACCATAACCAGGCAGAGAGGGACAGATGACATGGAAAGCGTCCTCGGCCGTACCGCCATGATTGACAGGGTCAGAGAGGGGTTCGATGACTTTCATGAATTCGACGATTGAACCAGGCCAGCCATGGGTGATGAGGAGTGGACGCGCATCCGCGACAGGGCTGCGCTGGTGAATTAAGTGAACCGACAGCCCATCAATCTCCGCAGTGAAGTGATCGAACCGGTTCATCAGTTGTTGCCGATTTCGCCAATCATATTCTTTAGCCCAGTACCGACAGACTTCCTTGGCGTAGGCAAGTGGGACCCCCTGACTCCAGTCATTCGGTGTTTCTTCGTCAGGCCAACGCGTATGAGCAAGGCGAGTTTTGAGGTCATCCAACGTGGCCTCATCTATGTCAATGTTGTACGGTTTTATATCCATGGTGAGATCTCTCTTGGAGTGTTGCAATCTGCTATGTTCGTCTTCGAAACGGTGGTTCTACGGAACATCGATCCAGCAACGTCCTTCTGCTGATGTGACGATGGCGTCCAGAAGACGCTGGCTGTGCAGACCGTCACGGAAATCAGGAGACATCGGTTCGTCTCGAATGATGGCATCGATGAAGTTCGTGACGTTCTGACCCATGTAACTTTCTGCTGTTATCTTGAAGCGTTGTGGTATCGGAACGGTGAGCATCTGGTTTTCTCTTTGAAACGACCCAATCGAGACTTTGATATGGTCCTGATCTTGGAAATCCATAATGAGTGAACCCTTCTGTCCGTAGATTTCCAGACGCTGGTCCATACCCCCCGAACCTGCAGCGTACCTAGTACTCATGAAGTTACCCAGTCCGCCATTCTCGAATCGTGTCAGAACGGTGGCAGCGTCATCTACGTCGACAGGGCCCTTCCCGGAGCCATCTGCCTTTGGCCGCTCGTCAATGAAGGTGGTCAGATCGCCGCATACAGAGGTGATGACTTCACCCGATACCCACTCGGCGAGGTCAAGGATGTGAGAGCCGATATCACCTAGGCAGCCGGTGCCAGTTTTGGCCTTTTGTAGGCGCCACATCAATGGCACATTGGGATTGGTCAAGAATCCTTGATTGAAACAACCGTTGACGTGGAAAATACGACCGATTTCGCCACTACGGACGAGGTGTCGTGCGTACTGTGCTGCAGAAGGATGACGCCAGGTAAAGTTGATGCCTGTGACGATGTTGGCATCGTTTGCGGCCGCGACCATCGATTCAGCCTGTTCGGCAGATAGGGCCATAGGTTTTTCACAGAGAACATGTTTGCCGGCTTTTGCCGCCGCAATCGCTAGCTCAGCATGTGAATCGTTCGGGGTAACGATGGCTACCGCGTCAAGATCTGATGCGAGCAACTCGTTTACGTCGCCGAAGATGCCTGGTACCTGATGTCGCTCCGCGACTCGTTGTGCGCTGGCAATGTTCGGGTTGCAGACTGCCATTGCTTCCGCCAGGGGATGGCGCTGGCATGCATTGATGTAGTAACGCGACCACATCCCTGAGCCAATCACGCCGACGCGGACCGTCCTTGATGCTTTAGCCAAGTCATCTCTCGTGTGTTCTTTGTGGAACCTGGAGTAAAGAACAATCAGTTGGTTCCAATCAAGCCTTAGATTGTCTGTGGGTTAGTCGTCAAATCCGTCAGTGTGGTTGGCATCGCCTGGATGAGTCCCTACACTCTTGAGCTATATCGAATTGGACGACTGTGGGTGAGCACCCGTGACTGAGAACAACGAAGGTCTGCAAGACGAAATTGCTGCACTGAGACAACAGCTCGGATCCAGTGAGACCAAACGTCGTCTTGCCGAACGCGAAGCGGAGTTTGAGCGACGGATTCATTCGCTTCGCATGGCGAGCGACGGTAAGACAGACGATGGCAAAGACGTCGGCGAACAGGATCTGGCGCGCAAACGATACGTTGGACTGATCCAATCCGTCGATGTGGACGCCGTGATCGAATTTGTCAGAACGGTGCACGAGCAAGGTTACTGTATTGTTCCAGACCTGATTGGAGCTGGTGCTATCGAACGTCTCCGAGTGGGTCTTCGACCATTATTTGAGGACACCGCGGCATTATTCGATGCCTACCGTGACCAGAGCAATAGTCAGACCATGCATATTCAGAATGTTCTTGCGAAGACCGATGTCATTGATGATGTTGTCACACTGCCACTCTTACGTGCGGTGGTCGCGGGAATCCTGGGGCCGGATTTCATCATGAACGCCGGTGCAGTGGCGATGTCTCCTGATCCTGGCTGCAAACCACAAGGGCTGCATCGTGATGATGGTTTCTTTACGTTGATCCCACGACCGCATCTTCCGTTGGTGGTCACAGGAGCAATCGCTCTCGATGACTTCAATGAGGCCAATGGTGGTACCCAGCATGTTCCAGGAAGTATCGCCTGGGATGAGCAACGTCAGCCGGAAGCCTCGGAGATTCGCTATGCGGAGATGAGGGCCGGTAGTGTGTTCCTCTGGGATGGAGCCACACTGCATGGCGGGGGTGGCAATTCTTCTGGGGACCCCCGAAGAACAATCACGGTGAACTACACGCGGGGTTGGCTCAGGACACAGTTCAACCAGTATCTTTCGGTCCCGCGTGAACGTGTGTTATCCATGACGGAAGCGTTGCAAGACGACCTTGGATACCATCACAGCAGCACGGGGCTTGGGGGATGCGATACTCAGGATGCGCTGTCTTATCTGACGCGACTTCAGGAGGCAGGTGGCGATGGAAAGCAGCTGTTGCTAGGGCGAGAACAGCGGCTCAAGGATATTTGAACACACCGCTCGGTCATGCAGGCAATCATTAAACCAGCCCAACACCTCAGTAAGGAATGATTATGGCCGAACTGATACACAACACGATCACGTCCAACGGGATCAATATGCACTATGTTGAGTCCGGGAGTGGACCACTTGTGGTGCTCTGTCATGGGTTTCCTGAGTCCTGGTATTCCTGGCGGCATCAGATCCATGCGCTGGCGGATGCCGGTTACCGAGTTGTGGCGCCAGACCAACGGGGCTACGGCGGAACTGATGCACCTGAGCCGATTGATGACTACACCATCTTTCATCTGGTTGGCGATATCGTTGGGCTTGTCAATGGGCTTGGAGAAGAGAAGGCTGTGATCGTTGGTCACGACTGGGGTTCTCCTGTGGCATGGACCAGTGCGCAATTGCGTCCTGACATTTTTCGTGCCGTCGCATCGCTGTCTGTGCCCGTGTCAGCACGTGGACCCTTCCCACCGATGAAAGCAGCGGCCCAGGCCTTCGGTGATCGCTTCTTCTATCAGCTCTACTTTCAGCGAGAGGGAGTCGCCGAGCACGAATTGCAGAATGATGTGCGTTCGACCATGCGAAAAATGCTTTTTGGTGCGAGTGGTGCGATTGAGCGCAGTGGTGGATCCTTTGGTACCGATGGAGCGCCGCCGGCGTCGTCTTTCATGCTGGAGTTCATGCCTGATCCCGGTAACAACCTGCCAGACTGGCTCACCAGCGATGACATCGAGTATTTTGCGGGTGAGTTTGAACAACGTGGTTTCCGTGGCGGCCTAAATTGGTACCGAAACATCGATCGAAACTGGTCACTCACGGGTGCTCAGCAGAATTTGGCGATCAATCAGCCGGCTTTGTTTGTGGCTGGTGACCGCGATGTCGTACCGTTCAGTGACGAGGCGGAAACAGCTATGCGAGCTGTAGTACCGAACCTGCGTGATGTCATTCTGCTACCGGGAATTGGCCACTGGACGCAACAGGAAGCACCTGATGCAGTCAACAAGGCTTTGATCGACTTCCTGAAGGGGTTGAGTTGACGTGAGGGGCAGGGTCAGAGTCAGGGTGAACCGATAGGTCGAAGATACGGCTCGTTGAAAGAATCGGTTCGTCCTGGCACCTGATTCTGACACCAAAGCATAAGCAGCCTAGTCGAATGCCGAGAAAACGGTTTCGTCAAGTTCCTGATAGACCTCAGGGTTCTGTGGTCTGATCTGAGGCGTGAACTCTGTGACGCCAACGTCAAGGAAATCTCCGATACGGTCAATCACGTACTGGGGTGACCCCATCATGGCCCAGTCGTTGTTACCTCGGGCTTCTTTGGCTTTCTTCTCCTCGTGGATGAGGCGAATCGGAACGTGGACTGTCTTCTGAATCTCGGCGGGATCCCGGCCAATCTTTTCACAATGCTGCTCCAGCACACCAGACAGGTACTTGATTTGATCCGGGCTTGCGATCACGTTCATGATGTCGCCGTACATGGCGAGTGTTTTCAACGTTCGCTTTGGCCCCGTGCCCCCCACCATGATGGGTATCGGCTGATCACCGCCGCGTTTGGGTGCAAACGCGGCCTGCTTCAACGTGTAGTACTCGCCGTTGAAGTCGACACGCCCTTCGTCGTGAAACAGTTTGCGTATGAGACAACAAGCTTCTTCCAACCTGTCTGAGCGTTCTTTCAACGGTGGGAACTCCCAGCCGTAGGCTTCATGTTCACGGACATTCCAACCAGCGCCAATACCGAGCATCACGCGTCCATGCGATACGACGTCTATGGTCGCCGCCATCTTAGCCATGAGGGCGGGGTTTCGGTAGGTATTCCCGGAGACGAGTATCCCAAGTTTCAATTTATTGGTGACCGCTGCAATTGATGCGAGCAGGGACCAGCCTTCGAGGGTGTCCAGTAACTCGTGGTCCATGATGCGATCGTCATGGTGCCATGGTGGAATGAAGTGATCGTAGGCGTAGACGCTGGTCCAGCGACCTTTTTCCATGACTTCCAGAACGGCCAGGATGTCCTCCCAGGTCGCCTGTTCATTCACAAGCTGCGAACCAAACATGTGTTTTCTCGGTTATTGGATGTGCCGACACCATAGACGGGTCAAGACCGGGTTTCAATTTTCGTTAAGTCTCTTCCCTGGTCTGTATTAAGAACGTCGAATGCTTGTTTGAAAAGTTGTGCAAAGACGAGTCGCTGAATGATGAGGACGCCGCTGTGCTATGAAAATACTGACAGGACCCATGCCGCGCGGGTAGACAGAGCTAGACGAAGACACGACAATACGGTGCTTGCAGCAAGGGAGAAATTTTTGGCACTGACGTTCAGAAACGATGCTGACGTGGACTGGTATCGCAGTCCAGTCAACAGAGAGGTACTGTCGTCACTGATAGAACGTGACGATTTTCGTGGGTGGTTCCAGACCTTGACGCATCTAGGTTGGTTTTTCACCACAGCGATCCTGACATACTTTGCCTTTCTCAATATCAACCTTGAGAACTGGCATTGGTCGGTACCGCTGTTTTTGGTTGCGTTGTTTGTCCATGGCACGATGGGGCCATTTATGGGACTAATCGCGATTCACGAGTTGCAGCACCGTACGGTCTTCAAAACACGCTGGTTGAATGAATTTTTCGAAAAGGTATACGCCTTTATCAGTTGGTCAGACTACCTCTGGTACCAGAAGAGCCATGTGATGCATCACCAGGCGACATGTCATCGTGATTTCGATGGAGAGGTCTATCTTCCGGTCAGATACAGTCTGAAGCATTGGCGTGTGTGGTTGGGGCTTCTTGCATGGAATCCACAGAACACCTGGGGTCGCGTCAAAATAGTGTGGCGACATGCGAATGGAGATATCCAAGGGGACTGGTATAACCATGTCCTGCCAGAAGATGACGAAAAACTGCGGCGTGAGCACCGCAACTGGGCTCGATTCACACTGATCGGTCACGGACTGTTGGCATTGGGTTTTGTTGTGACTGGCCACTGGTTTCTGATCGTCGTGTTCACCATCGGAACGACCTACTGCGGCTGGCTCGGTTTTCTATGTGGCCTACCACAGCACTTCGGCCTGAACTCCGATGTGCCTGACTTTCGAATGAACACAAGGACTTTCACCTGCTCCTGGTTACCTGCGTTCTACTATTGGAATATGCAGTATCACCTTGAGCATCACATGTATCCGGCGGTTCCGTTTTATAACCTACCAAAACTACGTCGTGCCATTGAACATGATCTGCCACCAGCACCCCATGGTCTTGCGGCTACCTGGCGTGAAATGTCAGAGATCAAGGCGCATATCAAGGCGGATCCTAATTACGTTTTTGTGCCAGATGTCCCCAATCCGGTATGGTCGCCGACCGAAGACCAGGATCGCCATGATTCCGATCTGTCGTCAGGGTTTGCCCCTAGTCGCTGATTGATATAGCGACGAGATTTAGATCATCCAACGTTCAATGGACGGAGAATCCAGTGAGTAACTTTTATGAAGTCAGTGTTGGGACCTACAATCAGGTTCTTGGCGGTGTTCAGATCGTCTTGAGCAAGGCTCGCGAGCACTTCGAAGGAGAAGGTTTAGATCTTGCCGAGATTGTTCAGGCGCAGCTGCACGACGACATGCTTCCTCTTTGGTTCCAGATCACCTCGGTAGCTCACCATTCCAAGAGTGGTTTGGCCGCACTTGCGACCGGTCAATTCTCACCACCAACTCGTCCTGAGAACCCCAGCTGGGATTCACTCGTTGCCCTGATCGATGAAGCCAAAGGGGTGGTGGATGCTGCCGATGCAGAGGCAATCAACGCCAGCGAAGATGGTGAGGTTGTCTTCAGTCGAGGTGATTTCAGTATGGCGTTCAAAGCTTCGGATTTCATTCTGACGTTCTCACTGCCGAACTTCTATTTCCACGCAACGACTACCTACGACATTCTGCGAATGAAGGGCGTACCGCTTGGCAAGATGGATTTTCTTGGTCGGATGCGCACCAAGGGATAGTTATTGGCCCGGCAGCATCCTGACCCGTTCTAGATCAGCGTGAGGACCCCACTAAACCAGCGACTCAGTTTTGCTGCATCCTCTATAGTCAGTGGCCTGATCTCTAACGGTATCGGGTAGCTCCTGCTGTTTTACTATAGCCAGGTGCTTGGCCTGAATGATGTCCAGCAATATGGCACCGACCCGCTCACACCTTAGTCGTTCAGACCATATACCCTGCTGGCGGTGCCACGAAACAATAGGTCCTTGTCTGATTCACTAAATTCTGCACTGATCTTCTTCATCGCGTTCCAGTACACGGCGTAGGAGACTGACATCTTGTCGACTGGAAAATTGCTCTCGAACATACACCGATCAGGTCCGAAACAGTCGATTGTATGCAGATAGTAGGCGCGCTGCGCTTCAACCAATTCATCTGACGAAGCTGGTGTGTCGCGACGATGCCAATCGAAGCCATTGACCGGCATTGCAAGCCCCCCGATTTTCACGACCACATTTTCGCAATGCGCGATCGCGGCAATGTCTTCTTTCCAGGTAAGAAAGACCTCAGGCATGCGTCCTTCATACGGTCCAATCCCCACTGGTGAACCAAAATGATCAAGGACCATGACGGTGTCAGGTGCGGCCTGGGCAAGTGACAGGTAGTCCTGATTCTGAAAATGGTAATGCCACGTATCGTAGGTGTAGCCTCTAATGCCGAGTTGACGTACACCATCCTGAAAAGCGGGTTGTAGGTAAAGATCCGGGATATCGGTGGCGTCACCCCATCGGAGTGCTTTATAAGGATCATGGGCGCCGCCGTGCCGGATTCCACGGAACAGACCATCACTTGCTTCGACATGGGCTGCTAGCACTTCATCAATGACGCCTGAATCGGCCATAAGATCCGTATGGGCGACGATACCCGAGATAACCGCCTTCCCTGAATCTCTGGACGCAATCGCTGCATTGGTGACGAACTCAGTTTCACCAACAACCCGCAGATGTTCAGGGCCATCGTTGCGATACTCTGCGCCGCACTCCATAAATACCGTTTTGACAATATTGTGACCCGCGCCCGTGTCTCCCCAGAGGTCGTCAAGCAAATAGGTAGGCAGACCACTCTCTCGCCACATGTGGTGGTGTGGATCGACGATAGGTCGGTCCGGATCGAGTATGTCTTCAATGATCTGGTCCAGCCAGGCCTGTTGTTGTTCTCTACTCCACGCCATGATCGCTTTCCTTGTTTTCGATATATGTCGGGCCGCGGCGAGGTCCTCTCATTGGCCCCATTTGGATCGCCGCGCCAGCCAGGCGGTGAGTATACCGCCAACAAAACCGGCGATGTGACCATCCCAGGAGATCCGCTGATCGCTAGGCAATAGCCCCCATAGCATGGAACCATAGGCAAACATGACGCCGAGACTGATACAGATGTCCATGACACGTTCATGCGGTGGCACGGAAGACCCCTTGGTTGCAGGCAGGGGTCCGTATGTCAGTAACAACCCAAACCACGCGAAAATAATCCCGCTCGCGCCAAGGTGCATTGCGCTGCGTCCAAGGGACCAAAGCAGAATTCCTGAAATGCTGGTGCAGATGACCGTGGCCGTTAGAAAATACCGATGTCCATGACGAACCGAAATCAGACCGCCTAATATCAACAACGGGAGCGAATTTGCGATCAGGTGCTGAGGACCGAGATGTACGAGTGACATTGAGAGAATACCTGGCAAGCCGTATTCGGTTCGCGGCACCAGGGCCATCATCGTCATCGCTCCTGGATTCAGCCATGCGAGGATCGAGGTGGTCCAGATCAGCAGAAGATAGGCAAGTGGTGCGACCAGCCGGGGTCTGAGTTCAACCCACATAACGACGGTCCATCGCAGCGTTAGTTCTAGTCCTGTGGAATGGGTAGAGGTTTCATGATGAGATCAATGACGATCGATACTCGCGCTCACTTGCCCTACCATGCGTCTGGCCGCTGTCCCTCACGTTTGAACGATGAACCGAGAAGTACGCCCAAAATTCGGGATTCATTCCCGTCCAGATGTATGCCAGGCCTACCGTGGGCAAATCGATAGTTACAGAAGATTACAATATCTCCCGGTGACCAGCTGATCTGACTACCGAAACGGTCATAGACGTCGACAAACTGGCGAAAGTCCTCGGGACTAAAGGGCGTGTCGTCGCCATAGGTCATATGCAGGGGACGTTCCGTATGCGGTAGATGCATGATCAACGGCCAGGTATCAAACCACATGGCTGAGTCCGCGATACTGCTGAACAGCAGGTTGCGTTGAGTCCCGGGATGGTATTCAAACGCGTCGGCGTAATAGCGCGTGACCATAGAACCATCCTGTCCCCATGTTGCAAGGAGACCTTTGGCCGTCGCGAGCTCCATTGCTTGATCCGCATCTTCAGTCCCAAGTGACTGTTGCCAGTGGTTGTAGATTCCAATACTGCCAGTGTGCTGATGTCGATTACGATTAGTCAAAGTGCGGTGATAGCACACGCCGCGCTCCTTGAGGCGCTGACCAAATGGCGTGGCGAGTATGGCATCGGTAGCAGCGATGTTGTCTGAGAAGTAAGTGTGGCCTTTGTCCTTGGCTGCCGCTTGACACAGGAATGCGAGCGACAACGGGCTCTCACCGATGTAGGCCATCTCGTGGTGGTAGTGCAGCAAGGCGGCCAGCGGTGCTCCGACCTCGAAGATGTTCGGTGCAATATAATTGCGGGAGTTGGCGCCTGCTTCGTAGTCCATCTGACCCCGCATGACTTCGTCTGCGATAAGGCGTGCAGACTCGAGGTCATGCACAGGACGGTTGATCACTCGGACAATCCCATACTGTTCGTAGAGACTGCGCATTCGGTCTATGAGTGCGGTTTCCCGAAGTGCTTCCGAAGCGAGGTCGATGCTAAAGTTCAGAGGTGATAGATGGGACACGCCCTCCCACCAGCGCGGTTCAACCACGTCGGGCAGTCTGTAGTCGACCTCAGGTGGCGCCACCTGAAAGTCAATGTTCGCTGTGTCTTGCATAAAAATTCGGTCCCTCGGGGCGCGCATTGTAGCGGTTCATGCACCGAATGCGAACACTTGATTATGTCCGATTTTTTAGTTTTTGGGACGCACAACGATTCCTTGAAAAGCCGAGTCACATCTGCGTTACAGCGCTTCCATGCCAGTGCGTCCGTCGGGTCCGGGGAGGTCGCCCCGTGCACCAGTATCGACCATCAGCTCGAAGAATGGGATGTCCGCCTTCTTCTTCAGGAGTTACTGGAGGGCTGCGTAACCACGATGGTCTATATCGTGGGGACCCGAATTCACTCGAATCAATGTTCGGGCACCGTTCAACCGGCTGACATTGATAGCTCCTAGAAGCGGGGTTTCATTTTCGGCCACGGCTTCCAAGAAGGCACCGTGTTTCAGCAGCAGGAAAATGGTGCCTGTTTTGTCCCACCAGAAAGCTGCCTATAGACAGTGTTCCGGCGCACAACCAAGTGAAAGGAGATGCCTAGTGAATATAAGATTCCAGGCAAAGGAAATTATGTGACGGAGCGGTGTCGCCTCCCAGGTGCCTTGCACGAGAGCAGGTTCATCGAGCGGCAACCCCGCTGGCAGCAACACGTCGGCTATCTCAATACTATGAACAGGGTCGATGTGCTGTTTGGCCAAATTGATGGAACACATCAGATTTAGCCAGCTACGGCCGTGTGGCTCTCGGAATGTTGCCAGCGCTGGTAAGGCCCTCAGATCAGGGGCGGCACTGGAAGTGTCCATCCGTTTGATGTGGTTGGTCATGCTGGTTTTGGATGCCATGATCAGAGTCCTTAAGACCCGCCGCTATCACACATCCGCATCGATCTGTTGACGACCGCGATCTATCACTTTGAGACGTCTGCTCTCAAGCGTCTCGGGCCGTTTATCCCCTTCATGTGTATGACTGGCGCGGCGCTCTTCACTGATCCCCTCCGCCAACGTGTGGTCCTGACCGTATCGGATCAGACGATGCACCTCCTCAAGTGTCGTATGGTCACCCGCGAGCATGGCTTCCGCGAGTGCTTGACAGTGAGGCAAGAGTTCCGATGGTGGGAGTATGTTGTTGATGAGCCCCCAGCGTTCAGCCGTCTCGGCATCGATGTAGTTCCCGGTCAGACTCATTTCCATTGCTCTAGACCGACCGATTAATGCGGCCAGGCGTTGTGAAAGCCCCCACCCCGGCACGACACCCATTCGTACATGGGTGTCCGCGAACCGAGTGTCGGGTGTCCCCACAAGAATGTCGCACATCAGCGCAAGTTCGAATCCACCGGTAATCGCGAAACCATTGATCGCACCGATCAGAGGCTTGCCCACACTTGTGACGACTTCTTGCAGGTCGCCGATGGTGCGTTCTGTAAAACCGATTTGACCCAGTTCTTTCAGATCAAGACCTGCGGTGAAGGAACGTCCTGCGCCCGTCAGAATGATGACGTCAGTGTCGTGGTCATCCCTCAACGCCTCGAAGCAGCTGATGATGGCGTTTTTCATCCCTGTAGACAGCGCATTCAGTGCTTCGGGTCGATTCAGCGTTACGGTTGTTACCCGATGATGTGTGGTGCGTAGAACGAGTTCGTTGTCAGTCATGGCAGTTGATCGATGGCACGGGGCCTGTCAGTGTACCGGCCTGCCTGGGTATCTGCATCTCCTCGCGATTTGTGAAGCGGTGTCGATGACTCACTTCTGTCGTCTAACGTCTCGCAATGGGATTATCAACAGGAACAGGATCTATGAATGCGCTTGAAACTCTGGGATAACGGCCATGGTGGTGGAGATGTCACGTGGATACCGACTGACTGAGTACTGGCGCTTTTTCTGGCCACTGGCACTGATGGGTTCGATCTTGGTGCTGTCCGGTCAGTTTCAGAATGGGATTCTGGCACGATATCCCGATGCGGTTCGCGAACTGGCGGTCTTTGCGATCGCTGGCAGTACCTTCGGCCTGTTCCATGCGGGGATCAGCTTCGTATCCCAGATGGCCAACGTCTATGCTCGTTCTGAGGCGGGCACCCTGCAGGCACTTCGGTTCGTGACCATTATCTGTATGGTACTGGCAGGACTGATCGGTCTATTGGCGTTCACAGATATTGGAACTTGGCTGCTCCATTTCATCTATGGCATTAATGACGATCTGGTGCGGCAGGTGGTTCGGTATCTACAGTTGTATATTCCGCTCATCGTTGTCGATGGTTTTCGTCAGTTTCTGACAGGTTTGCTGGTCCAGGCGCGGCTAACGGGCCGGTTGACCATCGTCAACATCATTCAGCTCAGCATGGTGGTCGTTTTGCTGATTGCTGGGTTTACTGCCGGTATGGATGCCCCCATCGTGCTCGTTGGGTCCTTGCTCCTGGGCTCTGTCGGTCATCTGATAATGCTTATCTGGCTGGTTCGAAGAGATTACACGCTGCCAAAACAACTTGAGCATGATTCGTTGTCATTTAGCGAATTGTTTCGCTTTTTTCTGCCGGTGGCGACCACCGGCGTTATGTTTGCCATCAGCCGTCCTGTTCTCTATGCGTTGATTGCTCGCAGCCCTGATGCTGTGGTCAGTATTGCGGCGATGAGGGTGGGTTTTGACGTCGCTTCTCTCTTCCAAGTGACCGCCAACCAGTTCCGTCACTTCTTTGTGACATTCGGAGACGGCGATTTGGTGACGAAACGATTGTTCATGTGGCTGATTGGAGGGGGGATTACCGTCATTATGTTGTTGGTTGCGGCGACACCGGTCTCTCACTTTGTGCTGGCGGACCTAATTGGGATTCAAGGCACCGTGTTGGTCTACTCGCGGGAAGTTCTTCTCTGGATGTGTATCCTGCCCGGACTCATTCTATGGCGAAATTATTATCATGGGTTGCTCATGGTCGCGCGCAAGACCACAGGGATGGCTTTGGGAGGCATCATTCGTGTCGGTGGGATGTATCTGTTGGCTCAGACGGCCTGGTTGCTGGGGTGGCTTGATTTCAGAGTGGCAACCATCATTCTGCTGCTGGGGTTCGTCTTTGAAGCGACTGTGGTGACCATCATCTGTCGCTGGCATCGACGTCGAATGGCCGACCTCTAGTCAGATTTCGACAGGAAACATTCGACATGAAGGCTGCTCAATGAGAATACTGGGTTTATGTACAGTATTAGGTTATGCTGAAACTGTTTCCAATGACCACTTTGAGCACACACGCTGTGAAACCCTCAGCTACCCAAGATCACCCCTTACCAACGCTTGAGAAGGCGCGTGCTAACCCGCACTGGGACAGAATCGTATTGCATGCTGACATGGACGCATTCTACGCATCGGTGGAGCAACGTGATCATCCTGAGCTGCAGGGTAAACCTATACTGATCGGTCCGAACAGTTGGCGTGGTGTCGTGCTCACAGCCAGCTATGAGGCCCGACCCTTTGGCGTAGGTAGCGGTATGCCCGTAGCTGAAGCTCGACGTCGGTGCCCCGCGGCACTGATGGTTGAACCGAACTTCGAGCGCTACCAGCACGTGTCTAAGCAGATTATGGATATTTTTGCCGATTTCTCGCCATCGGTCGAAACTACTTCGTTGGATGAGGCTTTTCTCGATATGACAGGTGCCATGCACCTTTTTGGTGGGCCAAGCGAGATGGGACGGCAGCTGAAAGCGCGTGTTTTCAAGGAGACAGGGCTCCATATCTCAGTCGGTATTTCCGGTACAAAGTATGTGGCGAAAGTAGCGAGTGCCCATGACAAACCCAACGGATTGACTGTGGTGCCGCAGCATGATGCTCAACAATGGCTCTCAGTCCTGCCCGTTAATCGGTTGTGGGGTGTCGGGGCAAAGACCACGCCTAAACTAGAGGCGTTGGGTTATAAGTTTATTGGGGACATAGCGTCAACGGATGTACGCGTGCTCGAAAAACAGTTGGGCATGCCGGGGGTTCATTATCACGCGCTGGCTCATGCGCGCGACCCGCGGCGGGTGGAGCGGGGAAAAACCTCCAAGAGCCTCGGTTCAGACCGAACACTGTCTGAGGATGTCTCGAAACCGGAGGACATTCTTGTACACCTCAGGCGGTCAGCTGAACGGATATCACGACGACTTCGTGCCAAAAACTATGTTGCGCATGGGCTACGCGTTCGGCTCAAGAGCAGTGATTTCGTCATGTTTACCCGGCAGCGGAAATTCCCGAAACCGGTGGATACAGCGGACGCCCTGATCTCTGCTGCAGCATGCCTGTTAGCCGAGTTTGATCGTCCCGGTCCATTTCGTCTGGTTGGATTGGCGGCTTTTGACCTCGACTGGCGGGATGAGCCCAACCAGATGGATATGTTCGAGGATGGTTCTGCACATTCACTCGAAACCACCATAGACAACCTGATAGATTTGTTCGGGTCTGATGTCGTTGTCAGAGCCCGTGATCTGAATGCACATGGCACGGTATCCAAAGACGGTGTCAATCTGGATTTTGTGGACACCCGTGATGGGGAGCGGGTTTCAAAGCCGGGTTAGTCGTCTCTTCGTTCTTGGGTATTGAGAGAGTGTTAAAGTGCCATCAGACACTTATGGTGATCTGCTGTGAGCAATACGGAAACCCATTCTCTACCTAACTTTTTTGCACCGACCGAGCTAATCGGCACATCGGGACAGCCGAGTCCTGCACAGTTAGAGGACGTTGCCCGATCGGGCTATACAACTGTTGTCAATCTTGCGATGAATGACTCGAACCCCGCGGTCGCGGAAGAGGGGCATCTCGTCAGCGGACTGGGCATGGACTACATCCATTTGCCGATCCCGTTTAATGCCCCGGAAACGAAACACCTGAGACGTTTCTGTAAGATCATGGATGTCCTCGCTGAAGACAAGGTCTTGGTGCACTGTGCCGTTAACGCTCGTGTCTCGGCATTCATCTATAAGTATCTGACCCTGCGGCGTGGCTACAGTGATGATGCGGCTACGTCACCGCTACTCGCCGAGTGGCGATCTCAGATTGAAGGTGGCCAGTACAGTCAGTGGCAAGTCATTCTTGATGCGCCAGAAGAAGCACTCGAATGACACACGGGCTCCCGAGCAACGCCCAATTGTTCGTTCAGGGGCTGATGTTGCTTGCTTTGCTCGTCGTCACTTATTCACTTGCTTTCAGACCACGTTCATAGCAAACGTTGACTCAACCCTGGTATGGCATGACCACGCTGGGTGGTAGCTTGTTGCTGGCCCCTATGGCTGCGCTTTTTGCAGGACGACCACTATCGGTGATTGCTTCTCTTGCGAAAGGCCTACACCCTCGATCTACTTCGCGTTGACGTTGATGCCAATCCTTCGCTGGATACAACGGCTCCACGTGACCGTCCTAGCCATGCAAATCTGCGAGCGCATCAGCAGGACGATACTAAATCTTCGAGCGGGTAGTAATCGGCGAGATGTATTGGGGTCAGATGGTGCCCGCTTCTCGCAGCCGCTTGATCTCCTCATCGGAATAACCGAGCATGTTAAGGATTTCTATGCTGTGTTCACTGGGTTCCGGGGGGTGAATCGCAGCGACTTGGGACAAGTTGGTTGCTTTGATCGGATGATTCAGTAGTAACGGGACGCCCATTTCGGGATCAGGGGGCGGCGTCGCAATGTTGTTGGCAAGGACTTGTGGATCGGTCGGCTTTTCTTCGACGATCGCAACAAGATTCGCCTCAATCTCCATGTTCGCGAACGTCGTCATCCAATGTGTCGAAGTTTCTGTCAGAAGGCGTTCCGCTATGGCATCACCGAACGCTTCCCGGTTCAACCAGATATCCCGTCCTGTTGCGAAACGTTCATCGCTCAGCAACGCCACCGCGCCAATGGCGTCGAGCAATTTAGCGATCTCCTCTAGATTTCTGACCATGTTAAGTTGCAGCCATCGTTCATCGGCACACTGGTACACGCGCATCATGGCTATGGGATTCTCTCGGCTGGCACGGACGCGACTGGCATCACCGCCTGCCATAACGCCCTGCGCAATGGCGGCGCAGGACCAGAGACCGTTCGCCAAAAGAGAGGTATGGACGAGACCACCCTCGCCGGTTTGCTCGCGCCGCATGAGTGCAGTGACGATCCCTGCATAGAGTGCGACCCCGGTTGGATGATCACCCATGCCCGATAGTCCCTGTTGCGGGACGCCGCCCGGTTCACGCATCAGATCCATCAATCCACTGCGAGCCCAATAGGCAAGCTGATCAAATCCTTTTCGCGCGCGTTCATCACCTGCTTCACCATAGGCGGTCAATGATGCGTAGATCATTTTCGGATTCAGTGGCGAGAGTTCTTCATAGGTCACCCCCAGCTTTTCGCGGACTGAATAGGGCTGGTTAGTTATGAATACATCACACTCGGCAACAAGCTTCCTGAGGATGGTGATGCCATCATCGGACTTCAGATCAAGCGTTAACCCTCGTTTGTTGCGTCCGTCCATCTGCCACATGTAGTCCTCGCCCCCGGGAACTGTGTCGGGAACGTCTCGGATGCGTCTCAACATATCGCCACCAGGTGGCTCGATCTTGATGACGTCAGCACCAAAGTCGGCCAGAATCATTGCGGCAACAGGGGCTGCGATGACCGTCGCGCAGTCGATCACCTTCAGGCCGGAAAATACAAAGTCACTCATAGGAACGCACGTTACGAAGGAGGCCCGAGCATAATGGTTGTGTGACCCTGCAACAATCGCGCGCGACTAACACAGGTGACCGATGGATTGCGACTTTTCACACCGAGAATGGTTTGGTTTACTGCGCGCTTGATTGAACCGAGGTGGCCATTTGCCAGCAGATGCATCGAGTCTGACGCAGCGTTCGCCGGGGCAATGCTTGTCCTGCGTGATTGCGATGCTGTCATTGCTCCTGGCGACCTGGCATGTTCATGCCGGACCAAACGAAGACTCGGTCTTCCGTCACGGCTTCTCTTTCTTCGGGGTACTCGAATACCCACCCGACTACGAGCACTTCAACTATGTGAATCCGAATGCTCCGATTGGTGGAGACCTGGTGCTACCGGTCGTGGGTACGTTCAACAGTTTCTCTCCCTGGGTGCAGAAAGGTATCAATCCCGCTGGATATGGTTTTGTGGGCGCCGGGATTTATCTCTACGATCGGGTCCTGGAACCGAGCGATGACGAGGTAGCAACACAATATGCACGTCTAGCAGAGTCGTTTGCGCACGCGCCCGACTACAGCTGGTTTGCGGTACGTATTGATCCGCGTGCACGTTGGCACGACGGTACGCCTATTACCCCCAGAGATTTCCTGTACACACACAACTACCTTCTAAACGATGCAACCGCGGCAATCAAAAATGGGTTTGCGCACATGCAAAAGGCAGAGCAGACCGGACCGATGGAAGTTACCTTTTATGTCACAGATCCGGCTTTTCGTAACCCAAGTGCCGGTCTGAGTATCGGGCACTTGCCCATACTGCCTGCCCACTATTATGAAGGTGTGGACATCACTAAGACCACGATGAAACCGCCACTGGGCAGCGGTCCATATCGCATTGCCGAATTTGATGCCGGCAAGCGGATTGTTTACGAGCGCGTCGATGACTATTGGGGCTGGGAGGTACCGTCGGTCAAAGGCAAGTACAACTTCAAACGCATTATCTATGAGTATTTCCGCGATAATACGGTTGCGCGTGAAGCTGCCAAGAAAGGCATCCTGTCATTCCGTGGTGAGGGGATCGCAAAGGATTGGATTACGGGTTATGCCGATCTCCCCGCGGTGCAGGATGGTTACTTTATTCAGGAAATCGCCGAGCAACGCAGTATCACGGCGATGGCGAGCGGGATCGCGTTCAACACCCGTCGGGACCGATTCAGTGATCGTCGGGTTCGCAAAGCACTCACATATGCCTACGATTTCGAGTGGATCAATCGTGTCCTGAATTTTAACTTCTATCTTCGGGTCGACAGCTTCTTTGACAACTCTCTGCTTGAGAGTTCGGGTGTACCTGAAGGCCGAGAGCTTGAGTTACTTGAAGCGTTTCGCGATGAGTTGTGGCCAGAGTTGTTTACGGATCCTTTTGAATTACCAAAAAGTAGTGGACACGGTCTCAATCGGGAGAACATGCTCAAAGCACAGGCAATGTTCGCGGAAGCGGGTTGGCATGTTGTTGATGGCCAGTTAGTCAACGAGGCCGGAGAGCAATTCCGGTTCGAAATGCTTACGCGAAATGCAGCTGAAGAACGGGGTGCATTGCCTTACATCGCATCGTTGAAGCGTCTCGGAATTGACGCCTCGGTACGGACGGCAGATTCCGCACAATATCGGAATCGTGTACGTAACTTTGAATTTGATGCTGCATACCACGGTTACTGGGCGACCCCGACACTTGGTACCTACCTGAAACCGTTCTTTCATTCTTCGGGCGCAAACGACCTGTTTACAGAAAACATTGCAGGCATTCGAAATCCTGCAGTGGACTCGTTTATCGAACGGGCGTTGAACACTTACGATGCGGATGAGCTTTATGCGGCAGGACGTGCACTGGATAGGGTGCTGTTGCAAGGTCATTATTTGATTCCTGGTCAGGTAGAGCCGGGTGGTCGATGGACCTACTGGGACCGGTTTGGCCGACCGGACCAATCTGCTCGGTATCGCTACTTTCCTTTTCCGGAGACCTGGTGGGTCGATGAAGATAAATCTTACGCGGTCGATCGATACCTGAACGGGACGGAGTCCAAATCAGATGCCGCTGAAGCGTGCCTGGAGGACTGCGGCTGATGGCCGGCTACATTGCCAAGCGCCTTCTTCTCATGATCCCTACGTTGCTTGGGATCATGTTGGTGAATTTTGTGATTGTACAGTTCGCACCCGGTGGGCCGATTGATCAGATTATCGAACAGATGGTGAGTGGTGGCAGCGGTGGTGTATCAACGCGGGCTACAGGGATGAGTGCTGATATAGGTGCATCTTCTCTTAATGACAGCAGTCGTAATCCAGCCTCGCGAGGTCTTGATCCTGAAATCCTGGCCGACCTGGAGAAACAATTCGGTTTCGATAAACCCGTCCACGAACGATTCCTGAACATGCTCTACAACTATATGACGCTCGATTTCGGCGAGAGTTATTTTCAGGACCGACCGGTTGTGGACCTGGTGATCGAGCGATTACCGATTTCGATTTCTCTTGGCTTATGGTCAATGTTGTTGATTTACTCCATCTCGCTGCCTCTGGGTGTACGCAAAGCGGTGAAAGATGGAACGCGATTTGATATCTGGACGAGTGCGTTGTTGTTTATCGGCTACGCGGTACCTGGATTTCTGTTTGCAATACTGTTGATTATTCTGTTCGCCGGTGGAAGCTATTTCGACTGGTTCCCCCTGCGTGGTATCGTTAGCGATGGCTGGGGTGATATGTCTCTGTTCGATCAGATTATTGATTACTTCTGGCATCTGGCACTGCCGATCACTGCGCTCACGATTGGCGGTTTCGCAACGCTGACCATGCTGACAAAGAACTCCTTTATCGAGGAAATCAGCAAACAGTTTGTACTAACAGCGCGATCTAAAGGTATGTCGGAACGACGCGTGATGTATGGCCATGTGTTCCGTAACGCGATGCTCATCGTCATTGCAGGATTTCCAGCCGCACTGATTGGCATCTTATTCACTGGTTCCATGCTGATTGAAGTTATTTTTTCTTTAGAAGGGATTGGTCTTCTGGGATTTGAGGCGGTACTCACACGTGACTACCCGATTATGTTTGGTACGCTTTTTGTGTTCACATTGATCGGTCTCGTCCTGCAGTTAATTGGTGATATTACATATACGCTGATTGATCCGCGTATTGACTTCGAGTCAAGGGATTGAGGCGGTCGGTGAGATGTTGAGCATGAACGTAACGCCATTAACGCGGCGCCGACTCGAGAACTTCCGCGCGAACAAGCGAGGCTATTACTCGTTGTGGATTTTCCTCGCGATGTTCACGATCTCTCTGTTTGCGGAATTCATCGCGAACGACAAACCGATTGTCATGTGGCATGGAGGGAGTCTCTATTTCCCTATTTTCTTGACCTATACAGAGCATGAACTGGGTGGTGAGTTTAAAACAGAAGCTAAATACGAAGATCCGTACGTTGCGAAGATGGTTGCGGATACGGGTGGTTGGATGCTCTGGCCACCAATACGCTATGGCTACGATACGGTGGACTGGTATATCGAAGGGGCTGCTCCCGCACCGCCGTCAGCACAACACTGGTTGGGCACAGATGATGGTGCACGGGATGTGGTGGCGCGTTTGCTCTATGGCTTTCGTCTGTCGGTCTCATTTGGTCTAGCTCTCACTGTCATTGCGTCAATCATCGGCATTACGGTGGGTGCGGTACAGGGCTACTACGGTGGGCTCGTCGATCTATTTGGACAACGAGTGATTGAGATCTGGGCGGGACTGCCGATGTTGTTCCTACTGATTATTCTCTCCAGTATTGTTGAACCTTCGGCTCTGTGGTTGTTGTTGTTACTCGTTCTGTTCAGTTGGATGGCACTGGTGGGTGTGGTGCGCGCCGAGTTTCTACGGACACGAAACTACGATCATGTACGGGCGGCGCGTTCCCTTGGCGTCTCTGATGCCACCATCATGTTTAAACACGTGTTGCCGAACGCCATGGTCGCGACGTTGACTTATCTGCCGTTCATCTTGAACGGGTCTATCACCACATTGACGGCACTCGACTTCCTCGGGTTTGGTCTTCCGCCCGGGTCGCCATCGCTTGGCGAGTTGCTGGCCCAGGGCAAGTCCAATATCCAGTCACCATGGCTGGGCCTGACCGGTTTTGCGACGCTGGCAATCATGCTGACATTACTGATTTTTGTTGGCGAGGCAGTCCGGGATGCGTTTGATCCAAGGCGGACGCTTGGAGAAGCGCTAAATGCCTGACGGGATGAGACTAGCCCTCCAGGGGCGCATGGTTCTCTGCCAGGTCGTCGACGAGTTTGCTGGTTACTTCAACCATGTCGAGGACGATCGCTGCTAGCTGAGCTTGAGCGCTGGTTTAACTAAACCACATCTCCTCAAATTGCTTCGGGTTCTCATACGTTTGGGTTCATGTCGCCGTGGAAGGTATCAGACCACTCTGGATATCCAGCAGAACTGCTTTAACGCTGCAATAGGCGCATGTCTCGTTATTGCTGAACAATCTATAGCCCTGGAATGTTCGGTAGTCGGCGCGATAGATCAACATCGAGTCCGTTTGATATCGGGCACAGGCTCAACGTAGATACTGAACCGTTCGCTTGCCTGGAATCAGAATGGAAGGCAGAAAGGCGGCGTCGTAAAAGTAAGGGGACATCAAGAGCGTATCGACGCCTCATTTATTCATCTGGTCCGTCGCAAGAGTCATCTGCTCCCTCCGACTGCCATACTTGGCACGACTGGAAGACAGGGTCACTATGCTTGACAATGCGGGCGCGTGGCAGCGCCATGCAAGGATTGTGCTGATAGAGTGACAATCAGAACCGCAGCATCGTTAGAGAACAGCTCGGGCACCTCATTGGCGGCCTGGTTGAGTAGGTCGTAGTTGTAAAAGCGGAGCTCATTTCTCACTACGCTTTAGCCGACGATTAGTGCAAGGGGCACGGCCAAAACTAACTTCCGCAGTCTATTTATCTCACGTTCCCTTAGCCATCTCTCTGGGAATTAGGATAGTTCGCTGTCCCTCCCGAGATCGGAATCACCAGTAATGGCGAATCGACCACCAGGTCCGATGAATCTATGAACCATCAACCTTTCAAATTCGCGTTTTTCGCGATTCGTCAGTTCGTTGTAGACATCGCTTTCAGCCATTTGTTTCCACGCTCGGGTGGTGTCGTTCTTTGGCAATATGTACATCGGGATCATGGCCTGAAGCATCGCGGAACGACGTTTGCCCGACTGGTTGACCCCTGTTCGATGCCAGGTACGGGAGTCGTAGAGAATGATGCTGCCACCCGGCGCTTCTACGATGTCTGCGTCGGGTCCACCATAGGGTAGTCCGTGTTCCTCACGGTAGCCTGGTCGTGAATGTTGCACCGCTGTACCCCATTCCTCCGGCGGCGGTTGATCGAGACGATGTGACCCGAGCTTGAACGCCGTCGCGCCATCCTCTTTGGTAAATGGTGAAACACAGACATTCCGTTGCAGCCCAAGGCAAGTGGCGCCGGTGCCTGGTGGTACCTTGCCGCGAGCAGGTACGCCCCAGTGATACGGATAGTCGGAGTGCCAGGCCAGTACCGGTCGTTTCCCATCATCCTTGTCGACGATGGCAAGTCCGGGGGGATGACCAATGCAGACATCATCGAGTCCCAGATAGCGACGTGTAACCCATAATGAGACTGGTTCGGCGGCGGTCTGTGCGATCGCAGGTGATTGCAACAGCATACTTTGGCTGCGGTCCATTTCGCGCTTTGCGTAACGATCTGTGCATCCCACTTTTTCCATGGCTTCGAGCAGGTCGGGGTCGAGGATACTGGTCATACAACACCAACCATGTTCACGGATGTGATTAAGGTACTCGCTGGGTAGCAACTCGGGTCCGTGTGCAAGACGACCTGCAACTAATTGGTCATCGATTGTCACCTTGACCCGGTCGTTGCTGACACGCAGCTCTGCGTTGCCCAGAACGTGGTTGAGAGTGTCGCCCGAGAGATCCCAAATCACGCTGTCGTCAGCATCATCTGTGAGGACAAAGTTGCCATTCTGATGGGCGATGAGTTCGCCGCCTGACGCGTAGAGAAGGGCGTAGTGGTGTTTTGGTGGATCGAAGCGGGTGACGGTTTCCTGGAGGATGGGGTGCGGCATGGGGTGTGGTCGTTGTGTTGGTAATCGGATATTACTACCCCCTATCACGTGAGCCAATGTTCGTCACTCAGAGAGATCCCAATGCTAGGAATAATGCTAGGAATGTGGCATCGATTGAGGTTGTCTGCTTCTACACTGTGATGGAACAACTAAATCAATATCTAACCGATTGGTTCTCACAGCCACAAAAAAGCCCGGACAAGCCGGGCTTCTGGTTCGGTACGATAAACGCTCAGGAAGTGATCTCATCTACCGTACGCCCGCGACGCTGGGCAACACGCTCTGGTGATTGCATGGCCAGCAGGCCGTTGATCGTGGCGCGCACGACGTTGATCTTCAGCGTTGAACCGTAGGATTTGGCGAGGACGTTCCGGATACCCGCGGCTTCAAACACAGCCCGCATCGTTGTTCCTGCGATGATACCGGTACCATCAACGGCAGGCTGCATGAACACTTTGGTCGCCCCATGCTTGGCGGTTGTTGGGTACCAAAGTGTATCGCCGTTCAGGTCCAGGTTGATCATATTGCGTCGTGCCTGTTCGCCACCTTTCTGGATCGCCACCGGGAATTCACCGGCGGTGCCGATTCCAAAACCGATTTTGCCAGCACCGTCGCCGACAACAACGACCGCACGCATGCTCATTTTACGGCCGCCTTTGGTTGCCTTACTGGTCCGGGCAACATCGACGACTTTCTCGATTAGACCTTCCTGATCATCAGGATCGCGATAACTCATAGATTCCTCAGTGTTGCTGCCCTGCCACAGCTCCATTGGTCGTATGACAGGTTTCAAGAGGGCCGTAGTCTAGTGTTTTGTTCAGTAAAAGCAAGGCCTTGTCATGAGGCGACCCAGAGGCGGGTAGGGTGGGCGTTCCTGAACAATAGACGCCTATAATGGAGCGAGTAGTCGAGGATAGTTGACTGTGAGTACAGACAGAGCAGAAATCACAGATTCAGAGTTTGAGAGCTTTCGTCTAGAGGGCTACCTGATCAAGGAGGCACTGTATACCTCGGAGGAGGTGGCTCTGATCAGAGCGGTCGCTGAGGCGGATCCACGAAAGGATGATAGCCATGGACGCGGTGGCGCCAAGGCTGAGTCACGTCGATCGGAACTTTGGTCCATCGGTAACGCAGGACCTAAAACGCCAGACATCCTAAGTCCGGATGTCACCTACGATGCGATTTGCTTTGGAGAACGGATGCTGGCAGCGCAGTCACGTTTGCTGCTTGATACTGCGAAATGGCCCGATGACTCCCTCACCCTGCATCATCGGAAGTTCATCCTGAAAGATCAGTTCAGCTATCAAACACCCGAGCAGGATGAAACCGGTCAGCATGGTGGGAACGGCTTCCAATGGCATCAGGACTACTGGTATTGGGGTGACTACACGAAGACCGGTAGTGACGCTTATGGTGGCCCAGGTCGGCCGTATCCGGATCTCCTTATTGCGCTCATCGCGCTCGATGAACACACATGGAACAACGGGTGTCTGCAGGTGATCGCAGGCAGTCACAGACATCGTCTCAATTATCGTGCCGAGCAATGGGGGGAACGGCATGCCATCCGGGAGGAGGTGGAGGAATTGATGGCCGGTGGTCATGAACATGTTTGGTGTGAGATGTCACCGGGCAGCGTCGTGTTTTTTACACCTGAGACATTGCATCAGAGCTTTCCCAATGGGACGTCAGATCCGAGGTGGGCGTTCATCTGCTGTTTTGACACCATGCACAATCGGCCCAATGGGGTCACCGATTGGCGAAAGCCAGCGGTTCCCTGGTCGGACGATCTGTTGGTGGACTTTGGCTCGCAGCATTTGAGAAGGCTGCGAGCGGACACCTGATCACGTTACGTGATGGCGGGATCACCGGATTCCGCGATGGTTTCATCGTTTTCCTCGAACACCTGGATCAGCGCACCAAACGTGTCTTTAGGATGCAGGTAGAAATGTTTGAAGGACTCGCTGTCGGTGCTGAACCCGAGGACTCGCACCCCTTTCTGCTCAAAATATTCTCGCGCCTCATTGAGGTTGTCAACAGCACAGGACAGGTGGTGGAACCCCTCGCCATATTTGGCGAGATACTTCCCGACGCCGCCTTCACCTTCAACATGAGGGGTGACCAGTTCGACTTTCTTGCCTCCCAAGCGAAATGTGACCCAGTCAAATCCCTCTGATGGCGACTCGCCTTTATCGGGCAATGGTTCTCCACCAAGAATATCGCAGAAGAGATTAGAGGCTTTTTCCATATCGAGTACACCGATCGAAACGTGGTCGAGACGTTTGAGCATTTGGGATTCCTATTAATAAGCAACGTCAAAGGAAGGCAGAGTACCACGATTAAAGACATTCACGATGAGACTCATGCTTCATGGGTGATTTAGCAGAATACCGGGTATGCCCAGGCAGACGGTTCAGTTACTCTCGATGGCAGAGGAGAACGCATGCCGAGTATTGGCCCCTACACGGTCCCACTTGGGACATCTGACAACGCCATTGACTATGTGGGTGGCAAAGGGCGATCACTATCGAAGCTGATCGAAGGCGGCTTCGATGTGCCCGCTGGATTCCAGGTGCCGACGCATGTTTACCGTGAATTCGTCGCAGAACATGGACTCCAGGATCGTATCCTGGCGCTTACTAAACCTTCCATTCTTGAAGGGGCGGTGTCGTTTGAAGACGCGTCTTTGAATATTGCCCAGCTTTTTGTGACACACGAAACTTCACCGGACTTTAGAGCCAGCATCGACGTCGCCTACCAGGCATTGTCTGGGGAACCACCGGTCGCCGTCCGCTCATCAGCGAATGCTGAAGATCTTCCGAACCTTTCATTTGCGGGTCAACAGGAGACCTATCTGAATGTCTCCGGACCAGAAGCAATCATTGACGCCATTAAGCGATGTTGGGCGTCCCTGTGGACAGCGCAAGCGATGAACTATCGTCATGAGATGGGGATTGATCACAGTAAGGTCGCCATGTGTGTCGTCGTCCAGGCCATGGTACCGTCAGATGTCTCTGGCGTTCTGTTTACCGCCAACCCGGTGACAGGCGATCGATCAGAGATGATTGTGAATGCCAGTTTTGGCCTGGGGGAGGCTGTCGTCAGCGGACAGGTATCTCCGGATTTGTATGTGGTGGATCGCCAAACACAGAGGCTGATTTCAACCACGATTGGTGAAAAAGCCAAACAAATCGTCTCCAACGGTAAGCAAGGGACGCGGATCGAGGATATCGACGAACGACGACGAGCAGAGGGCTCGCTCTCCGAATCACTGCTTAATCAACTGACAGTGAATGCGGAAAGTGTTGAGCAGCTTTTCAACGGTGTCCCTCAGGATATCGAATGGGCGATTGCTGATAACCGACTATCGTTGTTGCAGGCACGTCCGATCACGAACCTGCCCGTCCCGCCGCTCAAGAATGTCGAATGGGCAGAAATTCCAGGCGCACAGCTCTATAAACGCATGGCGTCGGAGGTGATGCCTGAACCGTTGTCACCACTTTTTGAGGACCTGTATCTAAAAGGTCTCTACGACACACAGACCTGGCCGGAAGACTGGGAATGGAAAGGTTCGCACACGCGAAATTTCCTTAGCAATTTCATCATCGCGACAGTCAACGGATACGCCTTTCAGGCGATTTACGTGAATCAGGGCGAGGAGTCCCGGCGCCACTGGGAGGCGTTCAGAAAAGCACAGGGTCCGGTGCCCTGGTACCGGGTTCTTCAAATTGTATTCTCTCGACGTCGTGCCACGACACCGACAGCCAGGGTGGATGTTAATGGCGATGGCGGTGCCGCCCGTCTCCAACTGCTTGCACGGATCAGAGGTACATCACGGCACTGGATCTGGGTGCTTTACCACTGGTGGCGTGCTTTCGCCAAAGCGGACGCGGTGACTCGTTGGCAACAGATTGATCTGCCTGACTACCTCTCGAAGCTAGAACCCTGGAGAGACATCGATCTGTCTCAGGTGAACCAACAGACATTGCTTGACGGTATCGAGGCACTCACAGCGGCGGAGGCCCGATATTGGCACGTGCTGAGAGGGATTATCGGTGCCGCCAAGATGAGCGATCAGACGTTGCAGAACTTTTTGGTGAACAATGCAGAAGGGCTCGGCCTGAGCAGTGGGATTTTTCTGTCGGGTTTCGCCTCGAAGACATTGGAGGCGGAAGTTGATATGCGGAAGATCGCAACAACAATTCGAAACGATGGCGAGCTCTATGAACTGACTCTGATCACACCTGTCAGACAGTTTTTGGATGCATTGCGTGCCCATTCGCAAGGCCGGGGGGTCGCCGGTGATATCGACCGTTACTTGTTGCGATATGGTCAGCAGGTGTTCAACCTCGATTTCGTCGAACCAACGCTGGCCGAAGATCCTATTCCGTTTCTCACGAACCTGAAGGCCATGGTGCGCCACGCTGGAGTGGACCTCGATGAGAGGCAACAAGCCGTCGCTAAGAAGCGCAGGATCAAGTGGTGGCAGGCGGTCGGTTATTTCCTACCGCGGCGTGTCGCGGTAAATGAGACGTCACCTTACGCTGCGCCGGTTTCCACATTTGCGCTACTGGAGTTCTATCGCCTCCTCAGAACAGCCAGGATCAACTATCCCTCTCGAGAAGAAGCAATCTTCTATATGGGGAAAGCCTGGTCATTGCTGCGACCGATTGCACTCGAACTGGGTTCGCGGTTCGTCGCCTCAAGCCTGCTCGAGAAACCAGAGGACATCTTCTATCTGCGGCATGAGGAGCTGATTAGAGCCCTTGGTGAACGTCCGGATCAACCTGTCGCTGAACTGTCTGAACTCAAACAACGCGCTAGCGCTAGACATCGATTGCGCGAACAACGAAAACGACTGGAACAGCCCGCTGCAATCCCGAAAGAAAATCAGTTGAAGTGGGCGAGTAGTGGTAAGTCGTTCGATACGATCAAGGTCAATGAGGACGGTGGTGAAGTCATCGGTGGTTTTGCAGTCAGTCCAGGGTGTGTCACCGGGGTCGCCAGTCTCATCATGTCGCCGGATGAATTTGATCAGATGCAGCCGGACACGATCCTCGTCTGCCCGTTGACCACACCCGCCTGGACACAACTATTCCCATACGCAGTTGGGCTGGTGACCGATATCGGCAGTATTACAGCTCACGGTTCCATTGTGGCGCGGGAATACGGTATCCCTGCCGTATTAGGGACGGGCAACGGGACGCGGATCATCAAACACGGCCAGCGGATTACTGTGGATGGTGATCTTGGAACAGTGACGTTGGTCGATGACGTCGATTAAGACTGCTGTGTTAACTTCGATCGCTGACGGCTCAGGAGGGTGATCAATGTCGGAAGTGACGTTTGCTGAGATAGAACCTCGATTCAGATCGATGGCGGATCGCATCGCTTGGGCCACAGCGGTGGCGGTTGACCACCAGGGTCGTCCGCGTTCACGCATTCATCATCCGATATGAACAGGCAAGATGGGCTTTACCGCAACCGGATGTCTTAATTACAAAGAGAAGCATCTGGCGACCAATCCCTATCTGAGCGTGACTTACTGGGATCCACAACACGAACAGGTATGGGTCGAGTGCTTGACGTCATGGGAGGATGATCCGGCGGAAAAGAATCGGATCTAGAAGCTCCACAAAGCAACGCTACCACCAGTGGGCCGCGACCTTTCCTTGATCAGGCAACGTGGGTTAGAAGACCCTAGATAAGGACTACTCCGTCTCGCTGTCTAGCGACTGTCAGTCTAGTCGATGGGCGAGATGGCGCAGGGATAAGAGGAAACTTTCTGGCGATCGGAGAGAGCGGGTAGCGCGAAAACGCTATCAACGTTGCATGACCAACCCGATCTGACGTGATTGCGCGATCAGTTGCCCCTGGTTATCCCAGAGCAGACCATCTTCTATCATCCGACCGTCGGCAAGATCGCGGGTTCTGAATTGTCCAAGGAGCCAACCCGGTGCGGGACGTCTGCGGACGTGAACGGTGAGTTCCAGGGTGGGTACCCAACCAATCACACCGAGGACGCCGAAGACAGAAGGAACGAACGCATCCAAGAACATCACGGCTGCCAACGTGTCGGCCGGGGTATTGTCCTGAAACCTGATCCATCCCGACATCAGTGCGTCACCGTGACCGGACTTCGCTTGGTCCGGATGAATCCTAATGTCCATGCGTGACAGTAGTGGCAGGTCGACACCCTGTTCTTTGGCTGATCGAACGGGACAGTCTTCAGGCTTTGGTATCACTGGCGCAGGAATAGTCAGCCGATTTTTCACCGCGTTTGGCGCACCGGGTGTCATGAGATCACCGAATGCGGACAACACTTCGATGCGTGATTTACCATCCTGGCTCAGGGAAGCGGACGCTGTGGTCAGCGTGCGACCACGCCTGATCATCCGGGCCTCGATATTACAGTCTGTATCTGGTAATCCGGGTCGGAGGTAGTGTGCCGTCACGGACAATGGGTCCGGATGATCGGGTGCCAGCTCGCGAATGGCATTCATAGCGTTGGCGACCAGATAGCCGCCATTCGGATTATCGCCGATGCTCCATTGACCGTTGATGTAACCGCGCCAGTTGTTTTCGTTGATCCGGGTGAGTTTGGTCTCGTCGGCGAAATGACTCATATGTGACTTCAGTCAATAACGTTGTGGAGCAGTATACCTGTGGCACGGACCCGCAGTGTCCTCCTCAAACTAGCTATTTTCGAAGCAGTTAGTGTTTCGGTACTGGACATCCTGCGGCGAGCGCATCTTTCAACGCACACACATGTTCACGCATTCCCCTGTAGCTGAACCAAGGACAGTCGCAGGTGAGATCTGCGCCTTCGACCTCATTAGGGTAGCGTCTCTTGGCAATGTGCTTGGTGCGGCGGGTACTGTTGTCGGCCATCAGCAGGCCACAAGCGTTCTAGTCCGCAACGCGGATCATTCGCGTTCCCACATTACCACCTGCCAGCATATCGACAAATGCCGCCGGGGCCTTCTCAAGCCCATCGAATTCATCATTCAGTGGGTTCAGTTGACCGTCGATGATCCAGGACTTCATCTGATCACGCGCTTTTCCGTAGGAAGCTGCAAAGTCGAATACTAAGAATCCTTCCATTCTGATCCGCTTGTTCACGAGAAGACCGGGGATACCGCGTGGGCCACCTGCGGGATTGCTGGTGTCGTACTGGGAGACCACACCGCAACAGACAATCCTGCTGTGATCATTCATACGTCGGAGTGCCATTTCGAGAATGTCGCCACCGGTATTGTCGAAATAGATATCGACGCCGTTAGGGCAGGCTTCTTTCAGGTCTGCACGGCAATCCGGTGACTTGTAGGAGACTGCTGCATCGTAACCGAGTTGACTGGTCAAGAGGCTACACTTTTCTGATGTACTAGTGATGCCCACAGCACGTCCGCCTTTGATCTTGGCCATCTGACCGACCAGGTGACCGACGGATCCCGCAGCCGCGGATACGAGCACAGTGTCACCTTCTTTCATGTTTCCTACATTGAAGAGGCCGAAGTAAGCCGTGAGACCATTCGTACCCAACGCGCCAAGGTAATGTGCAGGATCGATATCGTTGGTGACTGGAGAAAGTGCGGCGGGATCGTGCACTGAATAGTCTTGCCAGCCACTCGGGCAGATCACCAGATCGCCCGGCTTGAATTGATCACTGTTTGAGTGTTGAACACGCGCGACGCCACTGCCGTTCATGACAATATTGACCTTGGGTGCCCCGGCATAGCTCGCGCTCCCCTGAAGACCCGCGCGGGTTCCTGCACCCACGGTCAGAACCAGCGTACGGCACAACACCTGTCCGTCGCCAGGTGACGGGACATCGGTGGTTTCAAGCCGGTAGTTGCTCTCTTGAAGCTGATCCTCCGGAAGGGAGTCGATCATGATTTGTCGATTTTGCTCGGACATGCTGTTCCTGTTCTTGGTAATTGGTGTTGTCGTGTACACAATGTGTCAGAGCGAAGACCATTAGGCAATGTGCCTCTATCCCTCTAAGACCATTTACCCCAAAAGCTGCCTCGTATTTAGTAACGGTTCCGTCATCGGGGCTCCGACAAGGCAAGACATAGTTGGTGCGTGGATTTACATCCAAGATCGACCGCTCGCTTCTGCCTGATAGAGGCCGTAGTCCCGGACTGTTTCTGCATAGCCCTGGGGAAGAAAGGGCACGACCAGTGTCCGTGATGCGACCGTCAATGCGAGGGATGAGAGTTGGCGACGGCGCATAAGAAAGGTTTGTATCAGCATGGTCTTTTGCAGTTTGTGAAGTTCGATCACGATGTAGTGCACGCCGATGCTTCCCTTGCGAACGATGGCAATGTTACCGTCGATCGTGATGCCTAATCGCTTCCATCGGTAGTACTGCAGAAGGCCCAACCAAAGAGCAAAGGGGAGCGGCAATAGGCTTAACGCGCCGAGTTCTGCAATCAAATGAAGTGCGAGGACGAGGCTTGTTGTTAAGGTCGCCAGGGTGCAGAGATTGCGAATCAGAAGTCGAATACTCACGCCCTGATAGTGGTAGTCCTCCGGATTTCCCGCACGAATAACCTCTTTAGTCAGGTTATTGGCTTCAGGAAATGTGACGGAGGGCACAATTAACCGCCTATCGCTGTCAGCCGCATGGTTGGTCTGGTGAGAGACCTGCTCAAACACCAGGTTCAGGCGACCGAACACACAATCCAACCAGTCCTGTTGGTAGTGACTGGCCTGAACCCGGCTTTTATTCATATGTATTGTACGGTGCGTCAGTAAACCGCGTCTCACTGTCAGGCGTGTAGCCGTCCCGATTAGTTCGTAGCCATAATAGGCGAAAATCGACCCAGCGATGGAGAGTCCTGTCACGATAATCATACTCAGGACAAGCGCCGAAAAAGCCAGTGCGATCAACATAGAGATGGTGGCGTCCACAAGCATTGCGCTAAAGTCGATGCCAAGTACATCAATATAACTTCTTAGAGGATTGGCGAATTGGCTAAACCCAGCGCCAATAGCGGCGAGTGCAATCCAGGCCCGGTTATTGGTCAGGCCGTGCAACACGAGATGACCAAGCCCTCGGTCGATGAGGAATTGCCCTGATACGTCCCCCTTGGATGCGTGCGTCTCCTCTTCGTGGATGTATGGCGCAGTGCCTTGGCGAGCCGTTCGTATCATATCGTGGATGCGGATCGCTTCGAACTCATTCAATGCCGCTAGATTGACCTCCTCGCCCCTCGAACCGGCACTATCGACCTTGAGCGTTACAAGTTTTAGCGGACGGAAGTAGAATGGACGATCCAGGGATACGTTCTGGACCCGTTCGAAGCCAAGATTGGTTTGTTTACGGAACAAGATGCCTTCACGGACCAGGATCGCATCATCGGTGACCTGGTATCGGAAGTAGTTATATTGGATGACCGCGTAAACGACGACCGCAATCGTCGATACGAGACCAATCATGATACCGATCTGGAGACTCTCGATTCTGCTGATGCCGTATATGGCCGGGATCAGTGCGAAGATGTTTGCGATGAGTTGGCGCAGAAATCGTGCGATGAAGTAGAGCACTGACCAACCCAACAGACGATGCCATAGTTCATCACTCATGTGGTTTCTCGATGCCGAAGAATAAACTCTCGCAAGTCCTCAGCTCGCGTCAGGGTGAGACCCGGAATTTTCAGGCTGGCAGCACCTGAGCCCGAACTGAAGAGTTGCAGATGCGCCAGTCCCAAACGCTTGTCTATAGGACCCTGTCCGACCTCAACGTGCTGGACGCGATTCAACGGTTGAATGGTCTGCGCGTGCCAGAACACGCCACTCTCAAAGTATACATCGTGTTCCCGAACCGCATAGCGTTTGACCATCGCAGCGCGTCGACTTAAAAGAAGATCCAACACTGCGAGCGAGAGTAAGGCTGGAACGGCTATCCAGGGGTAGAAGCTATCAAAAGCAAGTTCAGATCCACAAATGGCAGCGATTGACACGATGAACCAGCGAATCAACGAGAATGCCATGGCCAGCGACACATAGGAGGATTCCATGGCCGATGTTTCAAGTGTAGAAGCCTGTGGCAGGTCTTGAGGTGCGACCTTAAGATTGGTGAATGCTGATGGCGTGGTACCGTCAGCATGCGGTTTGGCATTCAGATCATCGCTTTGATCTGCGTCTTCCGCCTCATTTATCGATGTATCGTCGATGCTGATGTCAATCTTGCAAAGAAAAGCCGTCACGCAGTTTGGGTTGAACATTGGCGACAGTAATCAGTGACTCAATGCAGTCACGAATGGACTCATCAAGCGGTCGGAAGGACACGCCGGTCACCGACCGGATCCGATCATTCCGAAGATCACACTGGGCCCAAATGCCGCGAAACTCGGCTTCTCGCTCCTGGTGTCGCTTTGGATGGTTGTCGACAAGTTCTGCTTCCGCATGCCCTAGTTCCGGCAACAACCGGTTGATGTCAGCACAGATATCTTCAACATTGCGCGTATCGGTCGACCAGGCGATGTACCGTTCTCCATTTTTCACCGACGGCGATTCTAGCAGGCCAATATGACACTCGGCATCGTCACGAACGTCGACCGGCATCCAGGGTCGATAAACGCCACTCTGGTCGTATTTACCAAGCAGCATCGTTTCGATGTTGTGCTGCCAGGGACCCATATCCTTCTGGTGTGGTGACAGAATAGGACCAATATTATCTGCCGGACAGCAGGTGATGGCGTCCCAGGTTCCCGCCTTTTCTGCAGCGTCTGAGAATACACGCTGCGCCAGTACTTTACCCATCGAATAACCCTGTCCTCGCTCTGGTGTCCGCTTCGGATTCTGTTCATCCGGATAGCGGTCTTCGTAGAGCACCGGTCGCTTCACCAGTTCCTTCAGATCCATTTCACTGATGACAGCAGCCACGCTGGATGTGACGATCACGCGGTTGACGGTCCCGGATTTGTTCACGCTGTTGATGATGTGATCGCAGACGCGCTGCACATAGTCCTGATCGTTGTAGGTACTAACATGAGAGACGTGCGCGACGCCATTACAGCCTTCAAAGATCTCATCAAAACAACCGTCGTTGTCGAGGTCCGCAGAGTGTATGGTCAGTCGACGTGTTGCGTATCCTGGCATCTTGCGCAGGAAATCGGTTCGAGCTGGATCGTTTGCATCACGAACGCAAGCTCGTACTCGATACCCTTTTTGGAGTAGCAACTTCACAACCCAGCTGCCAATGAAACCGGCTGCTCCGGTGACTGCCACAGTGCCGCCCGTCGGAATTGGCGCCATATCAGAACCCTCAACTCATGAAAGTGAGCCGGAAGAATATAGAAAAGCGGGAATAGGGTCTATTGGCGCGTCTCGAAAGAGTTAGGCTCGTGAAGCTCAGAGCAACAACTCGGCGATCTGGATTGCGTTGAGGGCAGCTCCTTTTCTGATCTGATCCCCTGACACAAAGAGTTCGAGCCCAAGTCCTTTCGGTTGGCCCGCATCTCCTCTGATGCGGCCAACGAAAATGGCATCCTGATCAGAAGCTATCAATGGCTCAGGGTGATGGTTTCCTTCGCGGTCGTCAATGATTCTGATGCCGGGTGCTTCTGTCAATAACGCATGCGCGTCCTTCTCGTAGAGCGGCGATTTTAAAGTCAGATTGATGGCTTCGCTGTGAGCCCTTAGAACCGGTACCCGTACACAGGTTGCAGACACGCTGATCTGCGGATCGGCAAACAACTTCCGAGTCTCATTGATCATCTTGGTTTCTTCCTCGTTGTAGCCCGTGTCAGGATCAATACGGGAGTTGTGCGAAAAAAGATTCCAGATGTACTGGCGGTCAAACACCTCCTGGGTAATGGGGTCGCCCGCCGCCCAATCGCGAGCCTGTTGCGCGAGTTCATTCATCGCGGCGGCGCCTGCACCACTGGCTGCCTGGTAGGTCGAGACCACCACTCGTTCAACGCCAACCGCTCGATGGATAGGCCAAACAGGCACAGTCATCACAATGGTCGAGCAGTTCGGATTCGCGATAATTCCATTGTGCTGCCCGATTTCCTGTGGGTTGATTTCGGGTACCACCAAGGGCGTTGTCGGATCCATCCGAAATGCGGACGAATTGTCGATTACCACAGCTCCGGCTTTGACGGCGATCGGGCCGTATTCTCGACTGATGCTGCCATTCGCTGAGAAGAGTGCGATGTCAATGCCGTCAAAGTTATCATCTGACAGTTCAATGATGGTGTGATTAGAACCCTGGAATGTGATTTTTCGACCGGCTGAACGTTGGCTTGCTAGCAGTCGCAGCTCGCTGAAGGGAAAATGTCGCTCGTCAATGAGTCGGAGGAATTCATTACCTACGGCACCAGTGGCACCGACGATCGCAACTTTAGGGGCGCTTTTCATGTGGATTTATTCATACGCGTGAATCTGAGAAGATGTCTTGATACCACGAATCGTCAGTCGGGCAGGCCAAGTATACGTTTTGAGATGATATTGAGCATGACTTCGGATGTGCCTCCTTCGATGGAGTTCGCTTTTGAGCGAAGCCAATTGCGGGTGGCGCCCAGTTCCCCGTCGTTGAAACCATCTCCTTCCCACCCGAGTCCGTTTATTCCCATGATATGGACGAGCAGTTCTGTGCGCTCTTTGTTCTGTTCCGTGCCGTAGACTTTGAAAAAGGAAGACATGAAGGTGGGTGCTTTGCTGCTGATCGCCTCCTCTGCAGACCTACGGGTTGTCAGTTGATAAGCGTGTTCATCCATGCGCAACGATGTGACTGCATCGCGGATCGCTGGGTCAGAAATTTTGCCGTTGTTCGCACCGAGGTAATTCATCGCGTGCTCATCGATGGTAGTGATCTTTTGGCTCGAACCACCAATGCTTCCGATAGATGTTCGTTCGTATTGCAGCAGGCGCTTGCCGACGGTCCAGCCATTGCCAGGTGTGGATATCATTTGCTTTTTTGGAACCCGTACATCGTCAAAGAACGTCTGACAAAATTCCGATGATCCACTGATCAACTCGATGGGGGCAATGGATACACCTTCGGACGTCATATCGAAGACCATAAATGAGATACCCTCATGTTTCTTGGCAGTGTCGGTTCGGACGAGGGAGAAGATCCAGTCAGCCTGATCCGCGCCCGACGTCCATATCTTGGATCCGTTTATAATGTAGTCATCGCCGTCAGCTATCGCACGACACTGAAGGCTGGCGAGGTCTGAACCTGCGCCAGGTTCACTATAGCCCTGGCACCATCGAACCTCGCCGGACGCGATTTTGGGGAGGTGTTCTAGACATTGCTCTTCGGTACCAAATTCGAGGATTGCAGGACCGATCATGGTCAAGCCGTGTCCTGCTAGAGGTGCCCTTGCATTGATGCGGCGCATCTCCTCAGCCAGGATCTGATTATCCCCAACGCTCAAACCACCGCCACCATATTTAGCTGGCCAGGTCGGTGCGGTCCATCCTTTACTCGCCATTCGATCGAGCCATGCCCGTTGTTCCTTCCCCAGCTTCGCATGCCGTCCACCATTGGTGACGCCGCCGGGTGTGCGCATTTGAGGTGGACAGTTCTCCTCAAGCCAGGCTCTAGTCTCTTCACGGAATGACATTGTGATGACCTCATCTAAAGGTGTCGCAAGCATAAATTGTTGTTCTCCAATAGGCGATAGGTTGGTCTTAAACCAATCGCGGTCCGGTCTTGTCAAACTATGGGACCATATCGTGCTTACCGATCTTGACCTATTGCAGTCTCGCCCTTCACAAATGGGGCCGAAGGACCTGATAGGTATGGGGGACGCGATCTATAATGAGGTCCATCGACCGCGGTTCCATTTCACGGCACGTGAAAACTGGCTCAATGACCCAGATGGTCTCGCTTGGGTGGACCGCGAGTGGCATCTATTCTTCCAGCACAATCCTAAAGCGACTGTTTGGGGCGACATGACCGGGGCACGCGCCGTCTCCGAGGATCTGATCCATTGGCATCAGACTCAGCATGCCCTCTATTCAGATGCTTTGGGTGCGATGTATCCCGGCTCTGCGGTGGTTGATTACGAGGATTCGGCGGGATTCGGTCAAGGTGCCGTGCTTGCTTTCTATACCGCGGCAGGCGAGCACGCGAAACCAGAACAACCATACACGCAATGTCTGGCGATCAGTCGGGAGAAGGAGCTAGCTGGGAAAAGTATGCGAACAACCTCGTGGTGTCATACATTGAAGTCGCTAACCGGGACCCAAAATTAATTTGGCACAAACAGACCCTGCATTGGATCATGGCGCCTTATCTTGCCGAGGACAGATTCGGTTTGCTCCTGTCCAAAGACGCACGGTCCTGGGAACGGTTTCAGGATATCTCACTACCTGGGGTCAGGGAGTGTCCGGACTTCTTTACTTTGACCGATGAATCAGGCGATGAGCAGTTGGTTTTCTGGGGGACCAAGAGACGGTATCTGCTGGGGAAATTCGATGGTCTGGCGTTT
>Ga0208624_1000037_pt1 | contig 75795 bp, 74 predicted proteins | sample Knorr_S23_td_DCM_FD_185607 | JGI IMG/M metagenome (GOLD analysis project Ga0208624, IMG submission 185607) | Marine microbial communities from Southern Atlantic Ocean transect - Knorr_S23_td_DCM_ad_71m_LV_A (SPAdes) (version 2) | ecosystem: Environmental > Aquatic > Marine > Oceanic | place... | reverse complement strand
TTTCTTTTTCAAATAGTTTACAAAATTCGGTTATATTTTCTAAATTGTAAAGATCACCTGTATCATCTGCTCCAAATGAAATATTGTAATTATTACATTCTCTAAATATCCTTTGGGATTTTTTCCATCCTAGAATTTCATTATTATATGGTTTAAGTGTTATACAGTTAATAGTATCTTCGGGTTTTATTTTAGAAAACCTACGTCTATAAAAATTAAAACATTCAATAAAACCCCCAGGACCTTCTGCTAAAGCACCATATATTATATTTTTTTTATTTAGATCAATAATATTAAAATCATGACATATTTCCCACATTTTAAAAAAAGACCTACTGATAGGGTCATAATTTGCTATTCCTAAATTAGTATTTCTATGTCTTAAACAATGATGCAGTAGTTCATATTCGTTTGATAGTTTTTTACAAAAATCCCATACTTTAATATTGCTATTATCAATCATATTTTTGTATTTGTTTAGTTTAATATATAGATCATTATTTAAAAGATTATCTGGTATTTCATTTGAAATATCTAAATTAAAATCAAGGCTATCTTGATTATGATTTAAAGTAATAACTGGTTTATGAAGTAACTCCATATTATAACTGATCAATAATATGAAAATACCTTTAAATAATATTTATTTATTTAATTGTGATTTAAGTAATTTTAATTCTTGTATTTTTGGTCCTATATCCACATTAGCTCTATTTGTCGTATTGTCATATTCTTTGAGTAATTTATCAATTGCCATTACGAATTGTGCCTTTATGAGAGGATTAGCTTTTTCAAATGCTGCTTGTTTTGATTTTATATTATCATATATCTCTAAAAATTTAGTTTTTGGATCTTTTGAACTTTTCTTAACGGTGGGTTTTTTAATACCTCGTTTTTTACCCGACTCTTTAATTGTTATATTAACAGGTTGAGCTGATTCCTGGGCAGGTTTATCTGCCTCAACTGCTTCGACAGAAGGTTCTTTTTCAACTACTTTGACCAAGGGTTCTTGAGCAGGTTTACCTGATTCTACTGATGGTTCTTTTTCAACTACTTCTACTGAAGGTTCTTGAACAGATTCTACAACTGATTTTTCCTTTTTAATAATAGGTTTTCTTGGTTTCTTGGGAGCCTTAACTAAATTAAATTTACCTGCCTTGATTTGTACAGCTATACTTTTAATAGCATCATCATAAATTGTATCATCAAAACCAAACTCAGTTTTAGATTTAATAGATTTTTTAACTTCTTGTTCATATCCCTTTTTAGATTTATTGAATAAATCAGCGTATATATTTTCATTTTGTTTTACAAATTTAATTATTTTTTCTATATTTTCTTCATCTTGGCTAGTTTTCCTGAATATAAAGTAGTTAAAGAGAAATGAAAACTCCTGTTCTTCTTTAGATAAATATTTAAGTAATTCTTGGTATAATTCATAACCATCAGATTCTTTGGGTATTTTGCTAAATGATTTGAACACATCATTAAATGAACCTATGGATTGATTATTAGGTAAATCCATATTGTATTTTTTAACTTCGTCAGTAGTAAGTTGTTTAATACCTACCTCTTCTAATCTTTTTATTAAATAGTCAAAGTTAACAAGCCATTCAGGAATAGATTTATTAATTGTATATATAAGAACATCTATTTGTTTACCTAATGAAGTCTCATCATCATTAAATTCAATATTAGTATATTTTTTTACTATTTTCCAAATTAATTTACCTGATTTATTACTTTTAATATTATCATTTAAGGTCTTACTATTAAATATTTCAAATATTCTTTTTCCATCAAAACACGCACCTATCAAAAATCCACCCTTTTTAAGATTATTGCTTATATTATTAATTAAACCATCTAACTTATCTTTAGATTCAAAGAAATAATGTATAGCAAACATAATTGATATTATATCAAAACCATTTTGACTAAAGTTTTTTCCACCTATACCCCATAAATCTTTAAACTGATCTACAAAATTTATATCGGTTATAGATTTACCTTCTATTATGTCTTTACTGGCATCACCCTTCAAGAAATGTATTTCAGGTAATTTTTTATCTGTTCTGGCTCGTTCCTTATAAAAATTGTATCTTTGACATGCTCCGTCTGTTTTATCTAAAATATTATTTGAAACGCTATCAATTCCTACACAAATAGATAATTCATTATCTCTCCATTTGGCTATATCACTTCCTTTACCACATGCTAAATCTAATAAAGATATTTGTAAATTACCTTGACTTCTTAAATATCTGGAAACATTGTTTAACAAAATTCTATTTTTAATAACTTTGTTATGTAAATTCTGCATTTGTATAGTTACTGATTTACTTCTTTCCCATGTATGGTCATTATTATAATATTTTTCTTCCTCTTCATCGATAGATGGTATAGTTTTTCCTGTTGTAATCATTTGTACAGTCACAGGATTATGAATAGTTAACCAAATGTTGTTAGCAATTTCATAATTATTACCAAAATTGATATTTGAAACTGGAATATCTTCATAAGATGAAAGATTTTCTTCTAATTTATCAATATTTTGTTCTAAGATTATATCAATATGGTCATCTTTTCTATATGTTTTATTTAATATTTTATATATAGTTCTACTAATGACAGGATTATTAAATAATGAGATATCTTTCTCACTATATTTAAGTTTTTTTGATTTAACAGTATTTACGATACCTATTATTTCTTTTATGGTTTTGTATAATTGTTTTTGTTCTTGAATGGCATTTCTATACTGAAATGTTTTATCATGTCTAGTTCTAAGTATTTTCCATCTTAAATTTGGATTATCTTCATAATTTATACCATGGGTTTGTTTATCAAAATTGCTGTATGCTACCTCAACAATTGTATTATCATCTATAATATGTCCATCCTCATCATAGCATAGATTATCCTTAGTTTCTAATAATGATTGATAAATATCAACAATATAAGGGTTTGTAGGTTTAAATAAAGCTGGTTTGTAAACATTATTTTTATAATAATCATTACTACTTCTTTTACATGGGTTACCTTTATAAACCATATTCATACCACAATAGAGATTAGCTATTTTATATTCTGCGAAACTGGTTTCACTTTCTTTATTCACCATTAATTTTTTAACACTATCCTTATAAATACTTTTACCCTTATAACTATGAATCTCTTCTTTTTCATATCTTAGTAAAAAGTCAATTGTATTATCTCTTGGTGGTTTCCATTTAAGATTCATTTTCCATGTTATATGTTGTGATAAATCATAATAGTAATTATTTATACCTCTTGGATCGTAACCAACTGGTAGATTTGCTGGAGTATAAATTAATCCATCAAGTGTATAATATCTGTTGATTTTTTGATTTTCTTTTCCAGATGTATAGTTTTCCCAAATTACTCGTGATTTATTAAAAATATCGCCTTCAATTTTGTAATCAGCTATATAAAAATTCTTGAGAAAGATACCAAAATCTTTATCATTTTTACTATTATCTAAAAAGTCTTTTAAATAGTTTTCAATAGTTGTTATACGAGTAATCTTAGTATCATCATTAGACATTAATTCATAACCACATACATCAGTTCCATTATTAAGATAACAATCAAAAATACCATATTTATTAAGTAAATTTCCTTTAGCATCATTTTTAATATATTCACCATTAAAAATATAGGAGTAAGGGGTATGCTTATTTTTTAATTTGGTTTGATATACTCTGAAATTAGTATCTATAAGATATAAATAATCATTATATTCACTATATCTTTCAATATCTGTTTCTCCGAAATCTTCTAATCCAACTTTAAAAAGTAACATATTTAACCCATCAGCTTTATCTGTAACAGTATAATCATGACATATAGAATTAATGTTTTCACTACGTAAATTATTAAGTTCTATACTTACTACTTTAGGACTTATAAATTTAGAACTAAATCTATTATATCTTAACGAATTTATAATATCATTTTTTCTTTTATTTAGTTCATCATCTAGAGACCTTATATCATGTTTAGATTTATATTTAATAAGTTCAAAAAAGGAATATGGTAAATCTTTAAATTCAATATCAGCTTCATCGATAAATTGTTTAGCTCCCTCCTTCGTTAAATCAGATTTATAACTATTATATTTTTCTAATCTTTTTATAATGGAAAGCTTATAGTCAATTCTTTTTAGTAACATTTTAAGAACGGTTTTATTATATAGACTTTTAATATCATTTTGTACATGAAAAGGAGTAAATGTAGGATATACACTACTAAATTCAATTGATGGAATATATATATCATTTATCACAAAATTGATTACATTTTCATAAAAACTATTGACTTGTTCTATAATAGAAGTTTCTGATTCTTCTTCTAGTTCTTCTTCTACAGATTTTTTAGCGAAGTTAAATTCAATTTCATATTCATAAGAAGGATTTTGCGATGCTATATCTGAATCAATAAAATTTTGTACTGGAATAGAAAAACCTTTGTTATCTTTTTTAGATGATTTTACTTTAGTTAAATCAATCCATATTACTCTATTTTTATAGATTATTTTATAAGAACATCTTTCTTTAAGACGATATGTTTTATATAATAGATTAAAATTATGTTTTCTATAATTTGTATAGACATTTGTAGCTTTTTTATGTAAATCTTGAAAATAGGGATCTAATTTTTTATCTGTTTTAAATTCACCATTTTCATATCTAAGTTCAATTTTACCTGATAATCTGGTACGTAAACTTTCTAAGTCAACTATACATTTATTATTGTGTGTTTGATAACCTATTTTCTCGATGTCTTCACGTAATTCGTGTTCTTTCCATACAAGTGAATCTTTATATAAAATTTCTATACTTTTACCCTTAGGAAGTATATTTGTAGAACAATAGTCACGTATAGCATCCTTTGATGTAAGAGTAAACCTTAAATTTTTCATGTTAAGGTCTAAATTTTTTTCGGAATTTTTAGTTGTAATTTCAATATCTAATGTATTTTTAATTGGAATTTTTTTTATTTCAAAATCTTTTGATCCTTCTACACTATCTTTATTAGATAGTAAATCAAAAAACTCGATTATTTTACGAAAAGTATCTTGATTAATAGCATTTTCGTTTTTTCCAAAAGCAGGAATAGTAGTAATACCTGAACGAAACTCGCATTCCAGGTTTGAGGAATTATAATTTTTTAGAAGATTTTCTAAATACGCCTTTATATAAATGTTTTCATCTCCTTTAAGAACTGTTGAAGACATTATATATAATATATAAAAGGTTTTTAAATAAAAAAAAATAATCAATTTTAATAATTATTCAATTAATCGCTAATAAATCTATTAGTTCCTCTTTTTTTATGTTTACTTTACCTACTTTACCCGCTTTTTTAATATCTTTATTATACATTTTGGCTATATTTTGTAATTTTTCTAATTTATATTTTTGAAGTGTTTCTTTACTAAATTTTGTAAATATGCCTAATTCTTTAGAACATTCAGAACCCCTAATAAAAGAATCAGTACGAGATAATGAATATATTTTATTATTAGTTTCAGCAAGTATTACTGTAGCAATATTAGGATTAAATTTGGTAATAAATTCAATATTATTATTGAAAATATAGACACAATTAATATTCAAAACATCTGAATAAACTTTAAGCATATTAAGTGTAATATTTTTATTAAAACAAAATGTCTCATCTAAATCACTTTTTTTAAATTGTTTAACACTATAGTCGAAATCTTTATAAAAATCTTCTTTATTAAATTTTGTAATAACATCTAACTTAAATTGTTTTAAATAATCTTTTTTAAAATCATCACTTGATATATAAAAATTAGTTGATAATGAACTAAGGAATGCTAGACTATAGTAATCATCTAATTTAGAAAACTCTAAAAGTGAATAAGAATTCATTTTAACAAGATTAGATAAAATTTCTATAGGACATGCGTTAATTAGATTTGAATTTGTATTTTTTATAGATGTCTGTATATGTTTAACCTCTTTATTTAGATTAGATGATAAATGTTCTAATTCAATTATTTTTTTTTCATGATTATGGTCTTGTGTATTATCTATTTTTTTGACATTTTCTGTTTTAATATGATTATCGGGTTTTTTAATATTACTTTTATTAGATAAATTATCATTTTTATAATTAACATTAGGTTTAGATTTTCTGTAGAAAAATTTGACAGGATAGATTTTTTCTAGTCTAGACATAGTTTTATGATTTTCTTTATAATATTGAATATCTGTGTTTTGTATAATATTATCTAATAGAAATGACAATTTGGTATTAACTAATGAATTAAAAACATTATTTAATAAATAGTTTAATTTTTTGTTATTAGTATAACTCATAAATATATTTCACTTATATAAATAACTTTATATAAATCAAATTTAATTAAAATTCATTTTCATCTTCATAGGATTTGGTATCTAGATTATTAAGATTCTTAATAATATTATTTATTTTATTTTTATCAGTTAAATTTTGAGTATCTTCATTATCACTATCCTCATCATTTGAATCGTATGAAACATTATCTTGATTATTTATATATATATTATCATTATAGGTTTTATTGACCTCTCTACATTTTTTTAGAATTCTAGCCTTAACACCTCCAAATTTTGTTTTAGTATTTTTAAGTGTAGGATAAACTATTTTATTATCACTTTGACTAAATTGTTTAATATTAGTAACAGATATTTTATCTAAAAAACTTTGGAAAGAGAAATTATCATTATTCTTATCCTTAAGTCTTTCTAATTCTTTGTGTATATTTTCGGGTTCAAGTTTAAATTTATTGGGGTCATTTATTTTTTTGGATTTATTATTTTTTTTTAATGATAAATTTTTTTCAGATATAATTTTTTTATTTTTTTTAGTATATTCAATAAACTCTAAGACTTTATTAATAGTAATACTATCTAAAAATTTAAGGTTAATATAAACTCCTCTAGAATTTTCAGAATATTTAGAACTATTATTTCTTATAATATTAAATATTTCATTATGTTCGTTTGTATTAAGTTTTGGTATCTCTTTTTCTAGTAATTTCTTATTTTTAAGTAACACTTTATTTAATTGTTCTTTATTATTTAATTCAGTTTGATAAGACATATTTAATATATAAAAAAAAAAATATTTCAGACTTTAAATTTATATTTTCGAAATTACTTTATAGAGCGTATAAATTTTCCTACAACACTTATTTTATCATCATTCAATTTAAATTTATAGTTAATAATTTCTACTATTATATTACTGTTTTCTTTTATATCAGAAAATATGTTTGGATTATCATGATGGGCAACTGCTAATATAATATGTAAAGGCTTTAATATAGCATAAATACCTATTTTGTTTTTACCTATAACAGTACATTTAATTTGTGTTCCTTCTATAGGAAGACAAACCTTTGCTTTAACTTCAATATTAAATATAATTTCACCATTAAAATGAGCGGTATTAATATTACCTATACTTCTTGAAATAATTTGTATACTATCTTTATCTATGTAACCATTTTCATTACATTTGTTTCCTAATTTATTTTTTATTTTTTCTAAAAGTATAGAATTAATAGATTTATTAGTATCATCTAATTCATTAATAGAATCTAATTCAATTGGTTTAAGAGTTTCTTTAAGATAAAATGATTGAACATGGTATAAATTAGTATTTTTTAAATGACTTGACATTATTTATATAATAATAAAATAAATTTAAGTATTTTAAATCAATTTTATTATTTTAATAATACGCTTTTAACAGTGGATTCATTATTTATAAATAGTTTTTCTTCAAATTTATAGTAATATCTATAATCAGAGGTTACATTAGTAGAGTATAGTTCTTTATATCTTAATAATAATTCGATTTCTTGACAATATGATGCTTTTTCACCTAATGTTTTAAATTCTGTTTCAGTATTTGGTTTTCCAGCTATATTAGGTCCTGTTGATATTTTGAATTCTTTAATATTATTGTAATTATATATTTGGGTTTTTTTGCCCTTACCTTCATATTTTTTATAACCTAATAATTTATTTACAAGTGTCTGTACATCTAGATTAGTTTTCACACCTAATGCTGTTCCACAAATTCCTCCTCCTCTATCACTTTTCTTACTTTTACTTTTATTTTGATTTAAAACCTCTACAAATTTACCATCATCTTTATTTACTATATAGAATCTGGATGCGTCTTTTCTATTTTCAACAAATCCATATATTAAGGCTTTGTTATTTGGTACATTCTTAAAACCCAGAATATCGTATGGATAGCTTCCGGGAAGTATTTCAACAAGACTTGCCGGTTGTTTACCATCAGTTATAAAAAGTCTATATATACCGTCATAAAATCGAAAACCAATTATATTATTAGATGTACTACTCTTATCTATATCTTGTTCTCTAATTATATAGTTAATTGTGTTGTGAGTGCTATAGAAATTAAGTAATAAATTTTTTATGTATTCATCATGTTCACCAGTTAATTTTTCATTATTAATTTCTTTTGTAACTATAAGTTTTATTATATCTATTCTTTGGGCTATAGTTAATCCTTTTTCAAAAAATGATAAAAATAAACAATCTTTTAGATTTTGTTGGAGTGGTATAATAAGTTCATTTCTTTCTATTTTTTCTTGTATATCTTTATTTATATGTGATTTATCAGTAGGATAATAACTATAAAACATTTCAATGTAATTAGATACTTCTGTATATTTATCTGATAATTTAAGATTTATTCCTTTTATGGTTGTTTCTAAATAAGATATTGTTTTAGTAGAATCTTTATCTTTGGAAGAAACTACTTCTTCATCACTTGTTTTAGATGTCTTATCAATATTAAATGAATATTCAGTATTTAAATCTATAAATTGTTTAGTGTTGTGTTCTTTCAATAAATATCTATACAAAATTGGTAAATGTATATCCTCTAATTCATTAGGTTGAAATATATAATATCCAAATCTATCTATGATATATCCAGGTCTTTTATTACTATCATACACTATTTCTTTATTATTTATTATTTGACTTAGTGCTATATATACATACTCATCGGATATATTTAAATCATTTAATTCTTTAATTGTATTTAATATATCAGCCTCACTATAAACAGTATCCGTATCAAATAAACTTTTAATATATTCTTTAATTAATTCAATATCATCTTCAGCAAAAAATTCATTAAAGGTATCGCTATTTACAGACTCTTTGTCAAAATCTACTTCTGGTAGACATGTGTAATCACACTTTTTAAAATTACATTTATTTGTATAGTCTTTATCCGATAAATCAATTATTCGTTCATTATTTTTTGAATCTAATACCAGTTTATTTTTTAATGGATTTCCTTCTACTAAACCATTATAATTTTTATCTAAAAACATATTTCCTAATTTATTGAGTTGACAATCAATAGCATTTCTTTTAAGAATATATTCTATTTCAGACATATTGATTTGTTTTTGATATGCTCTCCTGTATATATACTCATCTGAGGTTTCCATAGAAGTAGTATTAGTACTAGGTAATGCTCCAATATGTAAATATATTGTTACGTTTCTTTTTTTATCTTCTAATTCCATGTGTGATTTAAATCTGCTTGATCTTCCTACTGCCTGATGCATTTGATTTAAATGATGCCATGGTTCCATAATATGAGTTTCTCTTACTCTACGAAATGAAATACCCTGTTCTACAACTCTTGTTCCTAAAATAACCTTTATTAATTCACCATTTGTATTAGGATTTTGAAATGAACCCCTTATTTCATTAACTAAAACATTTCTGTTTTGTACTGTTGTATGTTCAGCTGTTAAAAGTACATATTTAGCTGGTGTGAAATTTTTTTTCTCTTCACTTGTTAATTGAGATTCGTATTTAAGATTAGTAGAACAAAATCTATCTTTATCAGGAATATCCAAAAAATTATTGTCTTTACCTTCTCCTACATATCTTGTAAATCCATTTTGCTCTAAAACTAAAGCAAAAAATAAAACACCAGAGGGTATAAATTGAGAATATACAAATGATATACCTTCACATGTTAGTATAGAATTAAGAATATTAGATGATTTAGCAGAAAACTGATATAGATTATCTCTATGAATAAAAGTTTTACCAGTTTTATTAACATCAAGTAAATGATCTGCTATATTATAACCATTCTTTTGAGCATTTTCTATAAAACAATCTTTAAAAGCTGATTTAGTTATACCCCCAACAAACTCACCATTTTCATCTATGCTTGTTGGAAATACTACATTTGATGCTGCTGTAGGTTTTTGTGAAAAAGAGTTAGTTACATCTTGTTCATCGAGATTAGAACCTTCTTTATCAGTTATTCCTAATGTAAATTGTTTTACATATTTATATTGCCATTCTGATAATTCATTTTTATAGAATGTCATTCCTTTTATCAATGTATCACTTGGTATTTTATTTTGTTTTTTATCAATATCTGGTTTAGGAGTATATGCGAATTTATCGTTTGGATATAATTTAATAGGAAATGTAAATGGATTTTCACCCTGTAAATATGATATATAACCTCTAGATTTATTAATTAATATATTAATAGCTGTATCTCCAAAATATTTATCCTCAGGATATTTTTTAAGTGTTTCACCATCGTTTTCGAAAATTTCATTTTCATTTAAGGGTGCTTTTTTATCATTAAGTAATAATATATTTAATAACCATATGATTTCTCTACTTAAATTATACATAGGAGTAGCTGATAAAAGTATTATCTTAGTATTTTCAGCATATCTTGCTATTAATTCAATATATGGTTGTGCTAATTTATCTTTGGCAGTTCCCGAATCTCTTGTAACATGAACTTCATCCATAATAATTACTCTATTTGAAAATCTAGATTTAATATAATCTATAAGTATCTTACTGGATATTACTCTACCCCCTATTCTTTGTTTTAATTCCCTATCTATTTTTCTAACAAGTTTTTGATAACCATAAAATTCATAATATTTTTCAATTAATTTTTTGGCATCTCTTTTGGCTTTAGTTTTACTTTGGTTAGAAATATTAAAAAGTTGATTTATATACTTAGTTCCTGTACATTGGACATTTTTATTAGATTTATTTTCATGTCTATCTATTTCTTTTTCAATATTCACAATTTCATCTTTCCAATTTTGTTGAAGAGTATCAGATGGAGTTAATATTAATATCTTTTGACCATTCATATAAACACTATCTCTAAAATTTTCAGCTATACCTATACCAGCACATGTTTTACCAACACCTACATCATGCCAAAGTAATAAACCATTATAAGGCGTATATTCGGATATAAAATTCTTAACAAATTTTTGTGTAGGGGATTTTTGAAAACCAAAGGATAATTTACTATTAATATAATCTTCAGTAATAAGTGGTATTTTGGATTTATTAAATTCTTTTTTTTGATACAATTTTTTATTAAATTCTGGATCAAATTGTTCTGGATAGTATTTAAAAGACTCATCTACAAATGATTCATTATACATTTGGTTAGAATATTTTTCAATATAAAATCTTATTGTATCTATTTCAATTTCATAAAATTTTCTCATATCATTATTTTTTGTATCTGGCAAAACAATATTCTCTAATTCATTACTCTTACTAGTTAAGAATTGTAATTTATTATACAAATTTTCTTGTATACTTTTATCATTAAATTCTTTTAGATGTTCGTTATATATTTCTTTAAATGTATTATAAATATAATTTTTTTTAAAATCAATACCCTTCTTTGAATCAATTGACCTTTTAGATATAATTGTTTTAATATGTGTATTTAAATCATTTCTCAAGGTACTTATTTTTTCTAGATCACTCATTATTATATTATGTGTTTTTTTTATAATTAATAAGAGGACTAATTATAAAATTTAAGAAGATATAAATTTATTTACATTTTTTAATAATGTTTTTTTTTCTTGACTATAATCTCTTATTTTACTTATAGCATCGTCAATTTCAAAAAAACCTATATCACTTACTTCTGTAAACTGACTTTTATCATCCAAATTAATTTTTAACTCATTATTACCTATATATTCTGCTAAATAATAAACATTTTTATAAATCACGTTATCATAACTTTTGTATTTTTCTATAAATGTTTTATTATTAAATAATATATTAAAATCATCTTCATCTATTTGAGTTTCCTCTTTGAATTCTCTAACAGCAGTTTCGTAATCTGATTCATTATGTGTTCTTCTACCTTTTGGAAATCCCCATTCTTGTTCTGTGTATATAGATTTCTTATTATTACATAAAATTTCAATATCTATATTTTTATCTCCTATATTATATCCATTTTTGATTTTATTAAATTTATCTCTGGCAATTACCATATTTTTTTTTATCTTATTACTTGATTTATTAAAATGATTGTCTAACCATAAATATTCCCATAAAAAATCAAATGGTTTAGTTTTAATAAGTTCTATCTCATCATTAGTCATAACATCTATTAATTTTTCTAAATAATCTATATCGGAATATACATATTGTCCTCGTAGAAATTCTACAAAACCTATAGTATTTCTCCTTCTTATCATCAAAAACCTATTTATTTCATCCTCTTTTTTAAATAATATAATACCATAACTTGTTTTTGGATTAGAACATTCTTTTACATGATGACCTTTATCTCCACAATTTTGGCATACATTTGATGAAAATATTTTAATAGTATTATTTTTGTACGACATTTAATAAATATAATAATATTTGTTTAAGTATTTAATATTAACAATATTTTTGATTAAATGAATTATTAAAACCTATTCTATTAAGATTATTCAATAAATTATTTGAATTATGGTTTACAGTATAGTTTAAGGTTGTTGGTGTATTTTCAATTTTACTTAAATCCTCTATTATGAATTTTTTTTCTTTAAATTGTGATATTATATTCTCCAGATTTTTAGCATCAATAAAAAGATTTTTAATCATAATTCCATTATTTTTTACATAACTTATTTCTATTTTAATTTTCTTGTCAATAGTATCACTATCGATAATTTTTAGTTTATTTTTATAATTTTTATGGGTACTTACTTGTCTTTCTGTAAATCTTTCTTTAGGAGAAGTATAAGATACAGCTGAATACATATATATTTAAAATAATTTAATATTTTTAATTGTTAAACATACAAAATTATTTACTTTTATAATATAAAATGGATGCTAAAATATGGGGACCTGTAACTTGGAATTTTTTACACTTTTTAAGTATATCATATCCTGATAATCCTACTAAAAGTGATATAGAAAATAATAAATCGTTATTAAATATTTTAGGAAATGTTATTCCTTGTAATAAATGTAAAAAACACTTTAAAAATATGTTAGAAAGTGTTGATTTAGATAATAGTTTATTATCTAAAAAAAATTATATGAATTTAATATGGGATTTTCACAATAAAGTAAATAAAAAATTAAATAAAAAAATTATATCATTTAATGATTTTATATACAATTACCAAAGTATAATTGATAAAGGAAGCTTTAATCCAAATAAAATATATAACGAAAATAAAAGATTATATATACTTCTTACAATTAGTAGTGTATTTATACTAATATCTATATTATATCATATCATAAAGTGTAAGTATATATGAAATTACTGTTATACATTGGTTAACTCTTATTGAAAGAGGTTGTATATTATTTTGTCCAGTAGTTTCAACTAAAATATATTTTTTATTTGATTTGGATATGTAATCTCTAAGACTATGTGGAATCGTTTTTCTAACAGATTCCTTAAATTTTTTGTAATCAATAGAAATATTATTATTTATTTTTGTTAATAAATCCTTTTTTGTTTTTTTATTAAAATTATAGAATGTGAAGGATGAACCTATAGAATTTTTATCTTTACCTATAAATCCCCAGCCTTCATGAAAATCTATAATAATATTACTATCTTTTACTAACTTTTCTACCTGTTTGTTTACAATAAAGTTTTTTCCATATAATCTATTAAGATCATAGTTTTTACCAATATTACTATAATATCTATTATTTATATAATAACCACATTTATTTAGATTATTTATAATAGTTATTTTTCCAGATTTAATGGGACGCTTATCTAAAATCAGTTTTAAATTATCTAGGGCGTATTTACCACTGGGTTCATTTCCATGGGTGTTTGCTATAAACAATATATTATGACCTTTGATTTTAGAATCATACTCTATAATGTTAACCTTATAACATGTAAAATACATAGAAATTCCCATTATAAATACTGCTAAAAATATTACTATATTAAACATTTATATTATAGAAATATTTTATTCTTCTCTATTCTTGATTTGTCTTACAGAATATATAAAAATAGGTATCAACCAAAATATACCAGCAAAAAGTAATATAAAAATAATTAAATAAAATTTACTAATCATTTATATATTATTAAGATTATTTATTCCATATATACATGATATAATACTCCTAATATACTTAATGGAACTAATGTATCTAATGTTAAACTTAAGGTACTTATACCAGCAAGTTTAAGATAATTTCCTAATAAAGGATCGTCTAAAATAGGTAAATCTTCTGGTATTCCTCCTCCTACTTGTTTTCCTTTTAATACATCCTCTAATAAATCTTTTCCAAATATAAGAGCAATAGGAACTAATGTTGTAGATGTTAACATTTTAATTCCTTTGTATTTTAAGAATAAATCTAACACTCTATTTCCATATACACGTTTAATATGTTTACTAAGGTTACCACCAGTTTGACTTTCTCTATTTACATATAATTCATATATAAACATGAGGGTTCCTAGTGGAACGAGGGTATTTAAACTTAAATCAACGGCAGAAACACCAGCTAATTTAAGATAATTTCCTATTAAAGGATCATCAAGAACTGGTAAATTTTTACCACCTCCCTTTTGTGTTTTATTCATAAAATCTTCAAAAGCATTTTTACCCGCAAAGAGGGCAACTGGGACGAGTGTCGCTGTTGTGAGTGTTTTAATACCCATATATTTTAAATATAAATCAAATACTCTATTTCCTACTAAAGATGAGGCAAAATTGTATAATTTATTGCTTACAGATTTAAGAGACATTATATAATATATAAATATAAAATTTTTAATTAAAACATTCGGTAAAGATAAATTCTTAATATATTATAAATGGATTTTACAAAAGTTACTGATCCAGGTTCAGGAGAATTTAAAATAATAATAACAATTATAGTTGTACTATCTATTGTGATTATATATTTTGTATATACAAAACAAGCAAAATTTAATAAAATGAATCCTAGATTTGTTCCCAATGGAAAGGATGCTAAAGAAAAATTAACTATCGAAAATGAAAAAGTTTATAAATCACCTAGTGGATATGAGTATACAGTATTTGCTTGGGTATATGTAGATAATATTACATATAAATATGGTTCATGGAAACATATTTTAACTAAAGGAATACCTAATATTAATAAAAGTGTACATGCCCCCAGTATTTGGATACATCCTACCCACAATAAACTATTATTTAATATAAGTACAAATAAAGGAACCTCTAATCTTTGGGTAGATGATTTTCCTATAAGAAAATGGTTCTCTATATGTATTGTAGTCAATAATCAAAATTGTGAAATGTTTAGTGATGGAAAACTTACAAGATCTATAGGACTTAAGGGAACTCCTAAATTTAATAATGGGGATTTGGTTATTAACGGTAATGGTGGATTTGCTGGTATGGTATCAAGTATAAATTTTTTCTCTTATGCTCTAACTCCTATGGAAATTGCCATTAGAAATAGAGGGGGTCCCTATGGTAGCAGTATAACTGAAAATATATTCAACTTTATTACAAGAAGAACAGCAAGGGTTAAGGCAGCACTTGCCAAACAATTAGTAGATAATATAGGAAATGTAGGTGATAACCTAAGCAAAAGATATGTTATGGAAAAAGATAAACAAATAAAACATTATTATTATAAAGCTCCTAAATGGTTTGTAAATACTGAAGCATTTAAAGAAGAGGAAAAATACGGATTAAAAATGATACATCCAATGATGCAGAAAAAAAATAAATCTATTACATTACAAGATATAATAGATAAGTATGGTAATAACGGTTTCTTTTATGCTAAAATGAAAAAAGATAATTATGCTGAAAAATTAATAAAAGAAGGTAAATGGACAGAAAGTATGTTATATTTCTACGTAGTAATTGAAAACAATTCTGATCTAAACAGAGGTAGAAATATGGTAAATTTCTCAAAAGAGATGGATACTGATTTAAGGAAATGGTTCAATATATATGGTTGGGTTCAAAAAGAGTAGAAATATAATGATTTATTATAAAAATATTATATATATTTATAATAAATGGGAATTAAAATACTTATTGGAATTGTATGTTTGATTGTTTTTATATATGCGTTAGTAAAGTTTAGAAAAATATGGTTTGGTGGATATATAGATATGTTTGAAGACCCTATTGACGGTAGAGAATTATTATCTGTTGACAATGAAAAATTTGTATTATCAGCACCAGAGAAAGGTTTATCATTTTCTACATCATTTTGGATTTTTATTAAAGACTGGAACTATAGATTCATGAATGAAAAAATAGTTTTTGATAAAGGTGGGTTGAAATGTATTTTAACGCCTAGAAGCAATGATTTAATTGTAGAAATTCCTATATATGCTGAAAGAGATGTACAAAGAGTTGTATATAGTAATGTACCTTTACAAAAATGGGTAAACATTTCTATAGTATTAGATAATAGATATCTTGATTTATGGTTAAATAGTGAATTGTATTATTCTAAACATTTACCTAATCTTCCATTAATACAAGAGAAAAAACCTCTTAAAATATCACCAAATGGTGGATTCCATGGATATCTTTCAAGATTTTATTACTGGGATTATCCTATAACAAGAAGTACAATATATAGAATATTTAATAGTGGTCCTATAGATACTAGTCTTTATGGATGGTTTAGTAAGAAATGGAGGACATTAACAGGTAAAATAAAAATATCTGTAGATGTAGATTTAAGTTATGGAGACGATAAAAAGGACAAAGAAGAAGAAGAAGAATAAATTAATTTTTAATATTTTTTTATTAAAAGTTAAATGAACATAAATTTAATAAAATATATATTATTATATTATACTAATGAACGTTACTGATAATATGATATTTTTTGGAATAATTATATGTGTATGTATTTCAATTTTTGCTGTTTACAAAGCATATCTAAAATTAGTTAAAATTCAAAAACAGGAACCTGTTTTGGTAAGAAACCCAATTAGTGGTAAAGTTCCAGTTGCGTTTGATGGAAAACATATTCCAGCATTAAATAATTATAGTTATTGTTTATCTTTTTGGATAAATCTAAACGATTGGAATTATAAAAGAAACGAATGGAAAAATATATTATATATAGGTGATGAAAATGGTAATGTTGTTCAACCAGGAATTTGGATTACACCTAAATATAATAATTTAGTAGTAAGATTTGATACACTTAATAATAAAAAAGCTCTTATTGCTAAAAAGAATAAAATATATAAATCATCAACAGATGATAAAGTATTAGATGAAATGTATACAACCTTAAAACCCGGTCTTACACTTAAAAAAATAAAGCAGATTTCTATAGAAAAGAATAAAGAATTTTCAATAATGATTGAAAAGGGTAGTGAATTAAGCGATGATACTATAGTTAAAACATGTATAATGAAAAAATCCGATATAAAGAATGATAGATTAGTAGATGCATCTTCAGTAGAAAATATGAAAGATACGTTAATGTATAATGATATTTATTCCTATAGTTTTAAAAATACAGTAAGTCTTAATCCAGAAAGCAAAAATGCTATTAAAATGGATGATGGAGTATCAAATCATGTAAAAAATATTCCATTAAATAGATGGACACATATAGTAGTAAATGTAGAAGAATATTCAGCAGAAGTATATGTCGATGGGGTTCTTTCTAAAACAGGTATTTTAAATAATTATATTAAAGAAAATAATGGTAATTTGTATCTTAATCAAAATAATGGGTTTGGTGGTATTTTAACTCAATTAAGATTTTATCCCGATAGTATTAAACCAAGTAAAATCCAAACTTTATCAAGAATGGGACCTAATGCTTTATTATTTCCACCTCTTGTTGATTTTGATAAATTAAAATCATTTATTTGTGATAAAAAAAAGATTGAATTTGTAGAAGTAGAAAGTATGGATGAAGCTATAGAAGAAGAAGATGATGATCCGGCAAAATTTAGTTATCCAAGAAATTAGATATAAATAGTAAAATTAACTTTTACTATTTAGATGATAAAAAATAATTATATATATTATAATATGGATTACAAAAAAATATCAGGAATATTTTTAATAATTACAATAATTATTTTAGTATATTTATGGTACAGACATAATGTTAATAAGGGTGAATCATCACCTTTATTAGTACCAGAAGAAAAGGACGCTACAAAAACTATTTCTTTTCCAGGAGGTAGATTAAAGAAATCAGTTGTAGGAAATGAATTTTCATATTCTTTATGGATAAATATTGAAGATTGGGGTCAGAATTTTTCAAAACCTAAACATGTATTTCATGTAGGTGATAAAGAAGGTAAATCAGTATCTCCAGGTGTATGGTTATATCCAAAAAATAATAATTTAATGGTAAGAGTTGACACACATGACAGACACGGTAATATTTCAAAAACTGTATCCGGAAAAGTTTGTCAAAATTGGTCTTATCAATATCCACATAATCACGAATACACAAGCACCAAATATCCAAATAAGGGTTTAGGAGATCATAATTTTTGTAGAAATCCTGATGATAAAGAAAACATAGGTTCTTGGTGTTTAACAACAGATAAAGAAACAACATGGGAAAAATGTAGTGATACTAAATATACTGAGCCAGATTCTATGAATCCTTTGACAAATGAATCACAATTAGATAAAAGTAAAAAATGTGATATAGTTAATATACCTGTTCAAAGATGGGTTCATATAGGAATTGTTATGTCTAATAGAACTCTTGATGTATACTTAAATGGTAAAATATCAAGAAGCTGTACATTAAATAATATACCTATAATAAATAATGGTAATATATACATAAATCAAGAACAGGGTTTTAAGGGTTCCTTAACTGGTTTAAGATATTATAATTATGCTATAAGTCCAAGTTCTGTAAGTAGTTTATATTCAAAAGGTCCAGACTATTTATCCTTATACGAAAAATTAGTTAGATTTTACAATAAAATGACAAAGGAATCTGAATGTGGCAATTAATTATAATGATAGTTATTAAGAAAATATTTAATGTTAAAATAATAAAAATATGTAAATGCAAAAGAATTTATATTTATATATTATATAATGGAATATTTTAATAATGCTAAAACATGGGCTTCATCTACAGCTGGAAGTGGAATGACAATGCTTCAAGGTGATTCAACTGGTTCAAAAATAGCAAAGGTTGTAGTAGCAATTATATTAGTATTTTTAATAATAAGAGTAGGAAATAAATTATATAAAACATATACAGATTGGGTAAATTCATCACCATGGTTAGTAAAAGGTACAAAAATAGCAGATAAAAGAATGGTTATACCACAAGATCCATCTAAAGAAAATTCAATTACATTAGGTCGTTCACAAAATGAAAAGGCAGGGTTAGAATTTTCATATTCATTCTGGATTTATATAAATGATTGGGGATACAAACATGGTCAATGGAAACATGTTTTCCATAAAGGAAATGAAAATTCATGGCCATTAAGAGCACCTGCCGTTTTCTTACATCCCAAAAAGAATGCTATGAGAGTATATATGAATACTTTCAAGAATATAAATGAATTTGCTGATATAAATGATTTACCTTTAAATAAATGGTTTCATGTAACTATTGGTGTAAGACAAAGAAATTTGGATTTATTTGTAAATGGAAATATAGTTAAAAGACATACATTAGAGGGTATACCTAAACAAAATTATGGTGATGTATATATAAATGCCTATAGAGGATTTGGCGGATTTTTATCTGGAATAAGATATTTCGATTATTATTTATCATATAAAGAATTAGATGATGCTGTATCAAAAGGTCCTTCTACCTCCGGTTGTGTAGATTCAGATGTTACACCTCCTTATTTCTCTCCTAATTGGTGGTTAAATAGTAAATAAATAAATATATAATTTTTAATAATTATATAAGTATATATAAATGGAATTTAACAATTTTAATATTATACTAATCTCTTTAGTAATATTAATGTTTATGGTTTTAATAATAGACTATTTTGTAAATGGTAATGATGATGTATTACCTGAAGAAGAGGAAATTGTTGCTGAAGAGGAAGAAGACATAATTGCCGAAGAAGAAGAAATAGTTGCCGAAGAAGAAGAAATAGTTGCCGAAGAAGAAGAAATAGTTGCCGAAGAAGAAGAAACAGTTGTCGAAGAAGAAGAAATAGTTGCTGAAGAGGAAGAAGAAATAGTTGCTGAAGAGGAAGAAGAAATAGTTGCTGAAGAAGAATTAGTAATAGAAGAAGAAGTTCATCATGATGAATTAATAAGAAATAAAGAAAAAATATTAGAACAAGCTTTAGTAGAACATAAATTAGCTATTGAAAGAGCTCTTAAAGAGAGTGAAGTAGAAATAAAAGCCATAAAAGATAGCAATGATTTACAATACGCAAGAATGGAATCATATTATAAAAGATATAAAGCATGGTATATAAATTGGCTTACAAGTATATTAAAAAATAAAAACCATGCGGAATTATATGTAGAAATGTTTTGGAGAAATCATAAACCTAATAGAGCAGTTTATCACTTAAATAATCTATATACTACTTGGGTTAGTTCATATCCTGATAATAAGTCGAATATTATGTATTTACAATGGTTAATGAAAAATATAAACAGTATTGCTATGAGAGAGTTAAATAGCAAACACACACCTCCTATATTTTTGTAGAAAATTATAACAAGTATTTATAAATATTATGTATACATATAATATATATGAATTTTATTATAATATTATTAATCATATTGGCATTTTTGTCTATATTGGACTTGTATTTTGCCAGAAGCATACTAACGGCTCATTCACTCAAACTTCATCACCATGTGGTTCCTGAGGAAGAGGAAGAAGAAATTATTGAAGAAGAGGTAACACCTGAAGAAGAGGTAACACCTGAAGAAGAGGTAACACCTGAAGAAGAGTCCAAAATAGTATTTAAATCTGTAATTGAAGAACAACCTATACCAGTACAAGAGGAAATTATCCCTAATGTTGTAAAACCTAGTTCAGTCATAACACCAGAAGTATATGAGCAAATAGTACAAGAAGAAGAAGAAGTAACTGAACCAGAAAGTTTTAAAAATTATGATCAAGTATATTCAAGTTTAGTTAATAGAAATGTAAATAAAAATAATATAGGAATGTTTAATAATATGAGTGAGTTTAGATTATAATATATAAATTTATTTTATCAATATATTTAAATGATAAAGTATATTATTTTATTAACAATAATAATGTTATTATTAATAGTATTTAAAATCCTGTTTAATAAAAATACAGAAACTTTTGAAAGTTATAAATGTAGAATGAATAAAAAAATATGTTTTGGAAAGGATAAAAAATTTCATGATTTATCATTAAGTGAATTTGTAAAAATAAATAATGAATTTAATAAAAATGGTATAAAAGGATTTTTATGTGGAGGAACTATACTTGGATATGTAAGAGAAAACGACTTTTTAAGAAATGATGATGATATATCAATAGGTATATTTGCTAATAAAAATACTGTACATAAAGTAAAACAAATTTTCAAAAAATTTGGTTATAGAAGTAAAGCATATTTATTTAAACTTAATAATAAATTAGAAATAGGACAATTTACATTTAAAAAAAGAATAGATAATTATGAAGTAGAATTTGATATAGAATTTTATTTTAATGATGATGTAAATAATAAATATGTAACCTTAACATTTTGGAGACCTATGGCATACTACCCATTTGAAAAATTTGGTTTAAAGAAAACGAGGTTTCTTAACAACACCTTTTATATACCCGAAAATCCGGTTAAATGGGTAGAGCAACATTTTGGTAAAGATTGGAAGGTAGAAAAGCCGATGTTTCATAATACACAATATGGTAATAGATTAACAAAATATAACAGGTCTTTGTTAAAATATTTTGAATAATTTTAGAAATCACAATGTTTTCTATTATTATATATCACACCAGAAGGACATAGTTTTGGATTATTATTATCAAAACAGTATGTTTTATCATCATAATTAATGGCACAGTAATTTGTTTTATTAAAATTATATTTAAGTCCATATTTACTTTGTGTTACCTCATATGTAAGAGGTTTAAATACTTCTGTATTATTAATAGGTGTAGATAATTCTAAAGATTTTTTTTTACTATACTCAATTTCATCATTATATGATTTTATTTTATTTTTAGGACATTCATTACTTTTAATATTACTATATAATTTAATGGCTCCAATATCTCTTTGATTACCATCTAAATAAGTATAGTTAGTAAATGTTTCTAAAGGATAATTAGTAAATTTTTCTTTATTACTTTTGTCTAGTATTGTATAAATTTGTTCACTATTTTTATCTATAAGTTTATTTAGTTTTTTATCTGATATATCTAATTTATCTTGAATTTTAATTATACTTGTAGGAATATTTTTATTTCCTGAGCATATTTGTTTAAGCTTAAAAACATTTTTACTAAGATTATCGTAAGATTGTATATATTTTAAAGTTATTATAACTGAAATCATTCCTAATATAAGTGCTAATAGAGGTATATAGTTCATCTTATTAATATATTTAAAGATATATAAAATTTGATATTAAAGTTTTATTTTTAATAAATTATAAAAATGAGTGCTATAGATCTCGATGGACCTATTACAATAGATAGTCATTTTCTAAATAAAAAGGGATTATGTGGATTAAATAACCTTGGAAATACTTGTTTTATGAATTCTATAATTCAGTGTATAAGTAATACTATACCTTTAACAAAGTATTTCTTAAGTAATGAATACAAAGAATATTTAAATGTTGATTCAGATGATAAAAATTTGGCAGAACAATGGAATATTTTAGTAAGACAATTGTGGCATAAAAATGGATTAATATCACCTATTGGATTTTTAAAAACTGTTCAATCTTTGGCTTTAAAAAAAGGATATAATGAATTTACAGGGTTTGGACAAAATGATTCACAAGAATTTTTGAACTTTTTCTTAGAGAGTCTTCATAATTCATTTAAAAGAGAGGTTATCATGCGTATTACTGGTAAACCAAAAAATGAATTTGATAAAATAGCAATAGAGGCTCTTGAAAGTTGGAAAAAATATTATAATAATGATTATTCTAAAATTGTAGAACTGTTTTATGGGCAATATATAAGTGATTTACATACAATCACAAATAACAGAGAAGAACGTTCAAAAACATATGATCCTTTTAATACAATTTCTTTAGAGGTAGGTGATAATTTGGGTGAAGAAATATCAATTTATGACTGTCTTGATAATTTTACTTCAAATGAAAAATTAGATATAGATGATAAAGATAAAACTATATTTAAAAAAATTAGTTTTTGGAAATTACCTAAAATTTTGATAATTTTCTTTAAGAAATATCATAATAGAGGAAATAAAATAAATAAACTAGTAGATTTTCCTTTAGAAAATCTTGATTTAAGTAAATATGTTATGGGATATAATAGAGATAAATATAAATATGACCTTTTTGCTATAACAAATCATATAGGGGGGACTGGTGGTGGTCATTATTATTCATATGTAAAAAATTATGATAATAATTGGTATAAATATGATGATAACATAGTTACTACTTTGAAAGTTGAAAGGGTAATATCTAATTCAGCATACTGTTTATTCTATAGAATAAAAAGTTAAAATAAGAAGTAATAATACTATTTATTATTATTTTTTATCATATTATAATATATAATGGCTATTACAAATTTAGTAAAAAAATTAGATAATAAAAATTTAGTAACAGTAGGACTTATATTAATAGTTCTTTTAGGATTAGGTTCAACCTATCTATATTATTTATCTAATTATGATTCATTTGGTAATCAACTTGGTTGTCTTGATACTCTTCGTAATATATTTGGTGTTACAGATATAAATAAAGGTATATCCTATGTAATAGGATCTGAATGGGATGGTGATTATTCACATATTCACCCTGAAGAGTTAGAAGTTCATGTAGAAGAAGAACATAAAGATGAAAATAGATCAAAAAAAGTAAAACATACCGTACATGATGAAGTTGACGATGAAGAAGATGGTGAACAAGACACAACAACAGAATCTGATAGTGCTCATGCACATGAAATTAAAGAAGTATTTAATATTGATAATAGTGATTTAACATACAATGACGCCGAATTAATATGTAAAGCATATGGTTCAGAATTAGCTACATATCAACAAGTAGTTAAGGCTCATAAAAAAGGTGCCAATTGGTGTAATTATGGATGGTCTAAGGGAAGTATGGCATTATTCCCTATCCAACAAGATTTTTATGATGATTTACAAAAAAGTAACGATGATTCAGTAAAAAAATCTTGTGGAAAACCAGGTGTAAATGGTGGTAAATTCAATAATAAAAATCTTAAATTTGGAGCTAATTGTTATGGTATTAAACCAAAGGCTGATCCAACTAAAATAACATATACAAATGAAAAGAAAGCTGTAACTAAAGAAAATAGTGTTAAAAAATTAGATGAATTTAAAAAACAGATAAAAGAAGGTACTATAGAAATAAGACCTTTTAATGATTCTATTTGGTCAAAATATAGTACTAAAAAATCAACATACATGTTAACACCTAAACAATCATTAGATTTAGTTGTTTCTGAAGATCAAGAGGATTTAGACTTAGACCCAAGAAAATTAGTTACAGAAGAAGAAACGATAAATATAATTGATGTTGAAAAAAATATAGGTAATGTTATAGAAGAAGAAGAAGATTCAAATGTAATATAGAATATTTAAGGTATCTATATTAAATTTATAGGACATATAGATATCATATTATTTTTTTTGATATTATATTTCTTGTCATAGACTTTATTTTCATCAGTGTTAATTTCTATATTTAATAATTCATTACTCACCTTATCCATTATTATATAATAAATATTTTTTATATAATAATTAAAATAATTCATCTTCAGAATATAGTTCATCACTATTTTCATCATTACTTAATTCATTTTGATAATACTCAAAATCAATATTATCTCTAAAAAAATTTTCTATAATTCCTCCATTTACATTTAATAAAATACTATAATCTTGTTTTAGGTCATAAACAACTTTAAATATTTTTTCAGATATATCATCTCCAAATAATTCGCTATAATCTAATTCATTACCATTATCAATAGGCATCAATTTTAATGTACACGGATTATCCTTCTCCTTTTCTTTTTTAATATTTATATATTCAGGCTGTTTAGCAATATTTGCCCAAGTTTTAGGTTTCATTTAAACAATAATTGTATAATTACTTATTATATATTTATCTTTAAATAAAGATTACTTATCATATTTAGAATATAAAAATTCGACGAACTTATCGTAAAGTTTTTCATCATTTAGTTTAAATTTAACATCATGTTCATCATAAACTGATAATATCTTATTAAAAACATAGTTAATATCATCTCTATATTTAGTATACCAATTTTCAATATTTTTACGTCGTTTGATTGCTAACATTTTTTTAATATTTGGGACTATAATAACAGCATCTCTTTGTTTAGATTGAAGTATTTCATATTCTTCAATAACAGTTATTTTAGAAATAACTATATCATAATTATCCATCTTTGTAAAACTCTTTAATAATATAAATATATGATGTTATATATTTTTAAGTAAATATAATTTATAAGTCCTTATCATAAACAAGTGAATATGTATATTTAGTATTACGTGAATCAAGTATAAATTGATATTCCTCTTTAGCCTTTTCTATACATCTTGCCTCAGATAATTTACCAAAATTCTTTTCCTTATGATATTTAACTAAAATATCTTTTATGTATTTTTGTGTTATGTTTTCTTTTTTATCCTCTATAGTTTCACATCTAATTTTATAATTACTATCATTTATTTTAAGTTTAATAACTTTGTCTTTAATTTTAGCATCATCTAGACTTAATGTTATATATTCTAATAGTTCTTTCTTATTTTGTTTATATTGTTTGATAGGTTTCTCTAATTCATTTATTTTTTCTTTTAATCTAGATATAAGTTCTTTATTTTTAGTTTCTATTCTAAGCATATTTTCATCATTTTCTATATATTTTACTATCGCATTTTTAATATTATTGATTTTATTAGACATTTATTATATATTCTAAAAAAATCAATAGTTAAATAACTTATTCGCATCCACCGATTTCCATAGGTCTTCTATTGGTATCAGCTTCTATTGTAGATTGTAACCATGGGGATACTTTAACTTGTGGATTTGGGGGTTCACTTCTTATTTGTCTGTTGGCATTTCTTAATGTTTGTCCTACAGTATTAACTCCTACATGATGTCCGGCAGTTAAAAAATTTTGGTCACCTAATTCACCTTGACCAGCTGGAACAGATTGAGCCCATCTTGAGTTGGCATCACCTGGTAAAAGTTCAGCAGGTGTAAGTTGATCTTTTGGGAAACAATCTCTTGGGTGTTGATTTCCACTATCGTTGGCACTTACTGTTTGGTATACTTCATTATTACCTAAGGCTTCAGAGGCTTGTACATCTACGTTGCCTGTGAATTCTTCGAATTCAGTTCCATGTGATTCTCCAAAATTTTCGGTTTCATCGTCATTACTGTCGCCAGCATTGTTAACAGCATTTAAAAAAGGGTTTTGTTCTCCACCATAATTTTCGACTACTTTAGTATTCTTGGAATAAAAGAAAAAATAAACTAAAGCGGCTACAGCAAGCCCTAATAATCCCATCTTGATTAAATTTTGTCTTTCCATTTAATATATAATAATATAATAAATTTTTTTCAGGTTTTATTTCAATACAGATTTAATTAAATAATAATTTACATAAATTATTGTGATAAATTTCTTAATTTTTCTTCATAATTTGAAACTTCTTTAGTAATAGCCATTGCCTTATCTTTTAAACTTTGTGATGCCTTATTCGCACGCTCGGAATTTAATAAAAATCTTTGTGCTTCTATTCTTTTATCGTTGATTATAGATTCAATCTCTATAATAGTTTGTTTATCAATTCTATTATTTTCTAAACTATTATTAGAATTACTTGTCGATTCAATCTTATTTAAAGACTTGATTTCATCATCAGTATTATCTACATTTGCTAAGTCACTTATTATTTCCTCATTAATCTTTGTTGAAAGTGTTACACTTTTATTATCTGCTAACTCTATTTTAGTATTTTCTATATTTAGTTCTCTACTTTTTAGAGACTGTTCTTTATTAGATTTAAGACTCTTTACGGATTTATTTTCAGATTTTTTATCATTTTGTACACTATTTTTATCGGATTTTAGATGTATATTATCAAAATCTTCAGTTTGTACTTCCTGTTCTACAGTTTTAATATTTGTGGCTTGTATATCGATATGTTCACTTTTAATACTTTCTTTTTCTCCTCTAATTGTTTCTTGATTTGTTTCTTCAATTGTTTCTTGATTTGTTTCTTCAATTGTTTCTTGATTTGTTTCTTCAATTGTTTCTTGATTTGTTTCTTCAGTTCTTTCTTGATTTACTCCTTCAGTTGTTTCTTCAGTTGTTTCTTCAGTTGTTTCTTCAGTTGTTTCTCTATTTTCTATACTATCTTCTGTTTCTTCTTCAGTATTATATTCTTTAGTATTATGTTTTTCTATAATTTGATTATCCTTAGAATAATTATCTAATAAATCAGATTCATTATTTTCTAATGCTTGATTAAAATCTATTTCTGAACTATCAGTATCATAATCATAAATATTATCTACTACATCCTCTAAAATAATTTTCCATTTAAATGTTTGTCTGAAAAACTCTATTCCTGTTATCTTAGCAACTATATTCAAAGTATCACTTTTGTTGTATTGATTTATCTTTTCTAATAAATTTAAATCATCAACTTCTAAATCAACTGTTATTTGTTCTATATGTTCACTTTCTTCATCATCTAAAGTATATAGATTATTATAATATTTGACTAAAATTTTACTATTAAGTTGTTTTTTAAACCATATTTCTGAATAAATTGAGGCATTATTAATACATAAACTATCTAAATTTTCTAGAAATTGTAATAGTTCACTATGGTCAGTAATATTTACTAAATAACTTACAATATTTTTTCCAAAAGAATCTTGATATAAATCTACAATTTCTGATTTAGGTAAATAAAATTGTAAAGGCTTGGTTAGATTAGATATATATGTTTCATTTTCTGTTTTAATAGGATTTTCATATGATATATCTAAATTTTCTATATGTTCATACTCTAAGTATTCAAAAAAATGTATAATTTGTGTCATTTGATATAAATTAAAAATATAAACTATTTGTAATTTATTTACGCATTTAATTATTTAAGGATTCATAATTTTTGTTACCAGATATTTATAAGATAATTCTTTTTTATCCAGATTTACATACAGATTGTTTATTTCTACCCTTACATTATATTTTTGATGCTTTTTAATAGTACTAAAATTATTTAATATATCTCCTTCATCATGTTCTATAATCTCGTGTGCTTTCTTTTTTATAAAGGTATTTAACATAGTGGGATAATTATTTTTTATAATAATATTATTATTTTTTAGAGAAATATCATTAAAAGTAGCTACATCAAATTCTTTTATTGTATTAAGTATATGATTTTCTAAATCACTTAAAAATTTTATTTGTTCTTCGTTAATTACCCATTTAAATGTAGTATTATTATAGAATTTTTCAATACCAAATATAGTATAAACATTTTTTTCAATAAAACTGAAACGACTATTATCTTTTGTTAAAAGATGAAAATATTTGTCTTTAGATTGACTATTATTTCTAGGTCTATATTCTTTAAGAATAAACATCTTACATTTAATAACTAAAAAATCTATATATAATTATAATAACAACGTTTTCATATTTAATCTTTTTTGTTTTTATAATATAAGATGATCAGTAAATTAGCTTCTGATATTTTAGACAAAGGCTTATGCGAATTAAGTAAAAAGGAAAATATGAGTAAAATAGAACAGAAGTTAGTAGAACCCTTATTACACTATACTTTTAAAAGATTATATCCTTACTTAATGATGACTTCTGTAATATTTATTTTAACATTTTTATTAGCACTTTTAATCTTATTATTATTAATTAAACAATTAAAACATAATTAATTAAATATTTGATTTATTTTATAATTCAATATAATAAATAAATATGAGCAAAAAAATAATTATAGATGGTAATATAGGTTCTGGAAAATCAACAGTGATGGAAAGATTAGAAAAAGTATTCAAAAATGAATATAGAGATGTTTTCAATAAAAATCTATACAATAAAAAATGTATATTGGATAATATAAATATTATTCAGGAACCTGTAGAGGAATGGAAGCCATATTTAGATAATTTTTATTCAGATATGAAAGTTAATAGTCTCGCATTACAAATGAAGATTCTTAAACATCATATTTCAATCCCTAAGAATAATTTTAAACACAAATATGAAATAGTAATATCGGAACGTTCATCTATTAGCGCAATTGATGTCTTTGGTAAAAACCTTTTAAATAATAATTTACTTAATAAATTAGATATAGACTTAATGTATGATTATAATAAACAGTTTAATATATTTCCTGATTTGTTTATATATATTGATACTTCTGCTGAAATATGCCATGAAAGAATAAATAATAGAAATAGGGGTATAGAAAATAAAATAAGTCTTGAATATTTAAAAGATATAGAAAATTTATATAAAATTATGTACGAAAATCCTAAAATAAAGGAAAAAGCTATAATTATTGATGGTAATGAGGATATGGATTCTGTTTATAATAAAATGGTTGTTACCTTAAAACAAGAAATTGGAAATTTCTATAATGATGTTTATTCTTATCTATAGCTATTAAATGGTTTAGATATAAACCATGGTGTATCATTATAATTAATTGTTATTTCACTATTATCTTCTATATTTTTTTTTGCTACAATCATAAAAATATTTTTATCCTTATTGTAGACTAATTTAGTATTAGGATTGTATGAATGATTAATCATACAACCTACTTCTTTTGTTATAATAGGAATAAATTTCATAAAATAGTATATACCTATTCCAAGTATACTATTGACATTCCTTTTAGATTTTATAAATAATCCTTTTCCATGTATATTTGAACTAGCAATATATAGATTTTCAATATATTTTTCATTCATTTCTTAACTTCAAAGTAGAAAATAATTTGTTTATATATATTATAATGTTTTTCGAAGGACAGAATCATTTACATGCTTTTAGTACTGCTCTTGGTTCCCTTGGTGGTTTCCAACCTCAACCAGTATGGTTTGCCTCATGGGCACAAAGTTCATTATTCCAAATATTCGTATTATCAGTTCTTATATTCCAGGGAGGAGGAGGATTAAATTGGTGGTATTCAGTATCTATTGCTGTAACCTTTTACACTCTTGCTCATTTCAGTAAATATATAACATTCGGCGGTAAACCACCAAAAACCCTTGCTGAAAAGGTAGAAGAAGACACCAAAAAAGAATTAGGAGTTTCTGACGTACAAAGTGAAGAATATTTCTATAATTATTAAATAACTTAAGTAATAAAATATATTTAAATTATTTAACATACTATTTTTCCATTTACACGTTTACAACATTTACCATTTCTGTTTTGACTATATTCGTTTGTTTTATTACAAATTAATTGTAACATACTCTCTACAGAACGGTCATTTAAGTCTACACTTTCTAATTTACCACCATTACCAACCATGTATAAAGATGGAAAACTACTTACTCCAAGGGATTGACAAGTTTCTTTGTTTTGTTCGTAATTTAATGCCCCTATAGCTATACCCTCACGTTTTAATTCTCTAGCTAAAAATTTCATATCATCTTCCATTTGATTACAATATCCACACCATGGAGCATATACTTTTACAAGTCCATATTTTTCTTTAAAACTTTTATGTGTTACTCTGTTATTTTTAATGTTATTATTAGAAAGTTGGATTACATCACAATTATCATATTTATTCGCTGTAGGTCTATCAAACATTATTACTATAATAATATATTTTATATTTATTAGTTATTTAAAATATAGTTTTATTATAAATGATATATTTTATAATTTTACTTTTAGTTTTGGTTATATTTATTACTTTAAATTTTACTAAAAAAGAAGAATTTGTAACATATAGTATAGACTGTCATGACAAACTAACTTATAATCAAAAGTATTTTATACTATGGAAAAATGGTAATATCCAAAAACTTTTTAGAAACTATAGAGATTATCTTAAATTTTATAATAATACAAAAAAAACATATAATAAAGAATGTTCTCCACTAATAGTGAGTATAGATAAAAATAATAAAGGAAGTATATTAGATTTAAATGATATAGAACCTAAATATTTTAATTTAGAATAAAAATTATTAATTAATTTTATATCATAAAAATTATATAATGATATAATAAATGAATAAATGTATAATTTTACTTATAATCGCAGTAATACTTTCAATTGTATTATTTTTTCATTTAAAGACAAATACTATTGAAAAATTTGAAGAAGAATATAGAAGTAATACAGATTTATTTAATGAGGCACATAATAAGGTACTTAAGACAACCCTAAAAGATTGTATTTCTGAAGTTCAAAATGATTTTGGTTTTAGTGATGTATTTACTAAAGCATATGATAATTATTATGAAATTAAGTCTAAAGAATATCTTGGATATAAACTTGATAGTAAAAAAGATCCAGAAACCCTTAATAAAAAAGAATTAGAAATAGCACTTAAAGTATTAAGTGAAACACCAGCATGTAATGATTTAATAAATAAATATGGTGTAGGTCAATATATTCCTAAAGATGATGATGATTTAACATTAATAAATAAATCACATCAACATACTCATGGAGGAACAACCCATATTCATAATCATGATGGAACTGTAACAGTTGTAGGTGAAGAAGATGAAGAAGATATACTCGATAGTATTGACCAAGAAGATATAGATTTAACTCCATTAAGTGAAGAAATTATACCACAAGAAGAAGATATAGATATAATTGAAGAAGAATTATTACAAGAGGCAGCTAAACAATTAATGCCTGAGGATTTAGGTACAACAGAAGAAGAAAAATCTATACTTAAAGAACAATCATTAGAAAAAGCCCTTCAAGAAGCAGCAGGAACAGTAGAATCTGAAGTTGATGTACATGATGAAGAAACAGTAATTAAAACAACAGCAGATATTACTGCTGAAAATACGGAGAAAACCCAAAATTATATAGCTGATATAGGTAATAGTTTACAAGGTATTTTACAAAGACTAGGTGTATTAGAAAATAAACATAAAATCCAGAATAGGGGTACAGACAAAAATAAGAAAATACATAAAAATTTAAATAGAAATATAAACATACACAATAAAATTATAAAAAATTACGAAAAATCAACATCTAATGAATTAGCTAATAATAATGCTAAGCTTTTATCAAATGTTAATGCTGAATCATATGAATTATTACCCGAAAATAACTTTTCATATAAACCTGAAACTAATTTTGACCATAAACAACCTTCTAAAAAAATATTATCAGCCTATGGTTGGAGTTATATGCCACCACAATTTTGGAGTGTTCCACAAAAAAGACCACCTTCATGTATTCCTTCTAAAAAAAATACTGATAAGGTATTACCTATTTATGATAAAGCAACACCCATAGATGCTTTAGATTGGACACAAGTTGGTTCAATTTTACCTAAATTTCAATATGACGAGGTGCATAATCCTAATTATTATCATCCTGGATGGATATCACAAGATAACATTAAATATCCTTTTAGTTCAGGTCAAACATCAAATGAATATTATAACTTGAATCAGGCTACCTCAACAAAAAAATAATTTTAAGTTTAAAAGTATTAACGATAAATAATTTTATAACTATAATATAAATGAAAATTTATATAATAGGTATAATATGTGTTTTGATTATGGCAAGTTTTTATTATTATAATCAAGGACAAGAAGATTTTACTAACTATAATCTTATTAAAAATGGGGCATTTACTGAAGGAAAGGATTTATCAGATAATGTTACAAAACAAGATAATTTTTCAATTATACCACTCCCTAATCCTGAAAATACAGAATATGTATTAAAACAAAGCAGTTTTAATAATAAAGGATATTCATTAGATATATCTGTATTAGAAAAAACGAATTATAGTCTATTTTATTGGATAGGAACTACAAAAGATTATGATGGTTCTAAGAATAGTGTCTTAATTAAAGGACTTAAGGAAAATATAAAACAAAATATTAAATATGGAAAAAAAATAGAACTTAAAACATTAACATGGACATATATTGAACATAGATTTAATAGCGGAAATAATAAAACAATCAATTTAGATATAGGTAAAGAATCTAATTTCAAAAAAGGATATAGAGTTTATACTAAATTTAATTTAAGTCCTAAAATAGAAAATCTCGAAGATTTTAAGTTTGTAAATGGACTCAAATTATTTTTAACTATAGATAATAATAATAATTCCAAGGTATTAAAAAGTAAAGTCAATAATTACGATGTTAAACTTAACAAAGAACCTAAAATTTTAGATAACATGTTACATCTAGATGATATTGAAGGCGAATTACCTCTTTGTTCAACTATAATACCCGAAGGTCAAGATAATGATTTATACAGTTTTGTATATACTTATAAAGCCCAAGATTTTGAAAGTGGTTCATTATTAAGAATGGATACAGTTAATGATATTAGTTATGGTATACAAATAGAAATTAATAATAACACAGGTATTGATAATAAAATAATAGTAACAACAGGAGGAATAAGAAATACATATAAGGTAGGTTTAACAAATAAAATAGTAAATTACTTTGTTATATATAACAAAGGTGATGTTTTATTATATGTCGACGGAATTAAAGTACAATCAAGCAAAAAAGAAAATCTTGTACCAAAAAGAAACTTAGGAACATGTCCAGATGGTTGGACTTACTCTGGTAATGGTATGTGTGTAAATAAAAATAACAAAAACTTAGGTAATTGTGGTAATAATATATCATTTAAAGGAAGTAATGATAAAAATAAACTAAAATGGGCTAAAAAATGCGGTGTAGAATGGAAAAATTGTGCCAAGTTAGAAGTTAATTCAACAGCACCCAATAATAATACCAGTTGTAGACAAAGTTCACATTTACATTTCGCAAATGTCCCTGCTAAAATAAATAAAGATAAGAATTTAAATGGATATTTTAAAAATTTACTTATTTATAACAGAATATTATCTGAGGATGAAATATCTGGTATTAATAAATACTTTATAGTTAAAAACAGTATGTTATCAGTAGATAATATATGTAATCGTCCAGTTATGGTAAGAGGTTCAGTTGATGAAAGTGTAGTAGAATCAACTAATATAGATAATGAATGTCCTTTTAATAACAATGAAATATGTAATAATAATGATTGTAGTTGTGTTAATTGGGATACTATGGCAAATGTTTCTGATAAATGTAAAAATCGTATAAATGATTATTGTAGAAATAATTTTAATGACCCTAAATGTAATAAATTAAGAAAAAATAAATGTTCTATTAACAAAGAAAAACCTAAACCTGTTGTAGATAATAGTAAAAATTATAAATTAGAATTTGATCTTCTTAAAAAACAAATAGAAGATTTAAAAAAATCACAACAAAACAAAAAGGATTGTAAAGATTGTGATAATAAAGTAGATTTAAGCAAATATATAAGAAAAGACAAGATACCATGTTGGGGGTGTAAGTTATAAAATATTTATTACCTATAAATCTAAAATAATTTATAAGTAATATAATAATGAAGAAAGTAATTTTTATTAGTATATTATTAATATCTATATTTGCTTTTTTATGTTTTTATAAAAATAATTCTAAAGAAACCTTTGTAAGTAATATGGCAAGTAATAAAGATATATTAAATGAAATAAATAAGGTAAATAAAGAAATAAACAGACATACACTTAAAAATAGTATTGAAAGTCTAAAACAAGACAATAAATATATATTGAATTGTGTTAAAAATTCAAACTCCGATGATTATGTTCATAAATCTAAAGTCCCAGATATTTCAAAATATGTACTTAAGTCTGAAGTACCTGACTTATCTGATTATGTTCATAAATCTAAAGTACCTGATGTATCCGATTATGTTTTAAAATCTAAAGTTCCAGATATGAATAAATACTTATTAAAAACTTCAGTAGAAACTTGTCCTACATTACCTAATATGAATAAATATATATTAAAAAGTTCAGTTCCTTCTTGTCCTAAATTACCTAATATGAATGATTATATTAAAAAAACGTCTATTACAGCATGTCCAAAAGGACCTGATATGTCTAAATATGTTTTAAAAACAAGTGTTCCACCTAGAGAAAAATGCCCTGTTTGTCCACCAGAAAAAGTATGCCCACCAGAAAAAGTATGTCCACCACAAAAGAAATGTCCTCCACAAAAGAAATGTCCACCACAAAAGGTATGTCCACCACAAAAAGTTTGCCCTCCACAAAAGGTATGTCCTCCTGAAAAGGTTTGTCCAACATGTCCTCCTGAAAAGGTTTGTCCTATTCCACAAAAATGTCCTGATTGTATTTGCCCAGAAGTAAAAAAAAATATACCTATAAATATATCTATTAAGGGTAATAAATTAGAGAGTGAGATTGAAAAATCCGAAATAAGAGTAAATAATAAACTTGTTAATAATCCAAACGCTCAAAAAAAACAAAATTTTAAGCAAGAACATAGAAAAAATCTTAACCCTTATGATATAAGCAAAACATGTAATATATATAAAAGAATTAACAAAGACGCAAGAGTAGTAGGTCCATATTAAAATTTTATAAATACAACTATAGATTTTATTTATAAAATTGTACATTTATAATTCGAAAACCAAGAGGTTTTTGGTTTAGTAGCTATTATAAGCTCTGTTTTATCTGATTTTTTCTCAGTTTTTTCTCGTTTTATTTTGGATATCTCTTTAACAGCATTTTGAAAAACATCTTTTACATTTACACCTTCTTTAGCAGAAGTTTCAATATATATATATTCTTTTTCATCTAATATTTCTCTCAATTCTTCTTCAGTTCTCTCTATTTTTATATCAGATTTAGTACCTACCAAAAATATTAATCTATCCTCATTATCATTATGTTTATCTATTTGAGATTTCCAATAATTATATTCAGATACTAATTTATTATTATCCTCTTCAGATAAATCTATACATAAAAAAACAATATCCGCATTTCTATAATACATTGGCATTAAACCTCTATATCTTTCCTGACCAGCTGTATCCCAAATATCCAATCGATATATATTTGAATTATAGGGTATATTACAATTACTATATGAACACCCTATTGTAGATTCACTAAATTGATTAAATTTTCCATATAAATATCTCATTACTAATGAAGTTTTACCTATATTAGCATCACCTAGAATTACACATTTTATTTTATAAAATTCTTTATTGGATTTTTGATTAAAATCATACATTATTAATATTAAAAAATATTATTTTAAATACTTATAATTTTTAAATTCTTGTTATTTAACCTGATGCCAACCCTCATCATCAGGTTTTTCCCACCCATTTTCATATATTTCAATTATATCCATTAATTTAAATTTATGCTTGGGAGCAACTCTTTTTTTATCTTTTATTAAATCGTACACTATATTCATAAAATTTTCCTTAAAATTTTCTTTATCGTATGCTTCTAAATCCTTACCACAACTCTCAATTACACTTATAATAGCATCTAAATATCTTGTGATTTGTTCTTTAGGTGATACTCTTGTATATTCAACTAAAGAATCATAATATTCTTTTACTAAATCATAATTAATTATATCACATTTAAATAAATTAGCAATAAATATAAATCCTCCTGTAAATATAGCCTTATTTTTTAATATTTCACATATTTTCTCATAATTATCTATATCCTCTTTTAATTCAGTCAATACTGCTGAAACAGTATTTTTAAAGAAATCATTACAATTATCTCTTACATATTCAACTATTTTACAATCATCATTAGATTTATACAAATCCCTTATTAATTTAGCATATATATCACTATATATTTTCTCTACCATTGCCTTTTCACATATCAATTTCGATATTAATTTTAAATCTTCATTATTATCATTAAAAATCATTTGAACATCTTTTAATATTACCTCATAATTATGTTCTGATAATTTATTTAAACAAGATGTTAGATTATTTATTAATCTATCTTCATTGCTTAATTCTTGATTTTCTCGTTCACTTCTCCATGTATTTGCCGTTGAAATCTTATATTTTAATCTTAATGGACTTCTGCGTCTAATAAATTTGTTATTTTTTTTAATCTGTAATAAATTATTAATTGTTTCTTCATCTAATTCGGCATTAAAATTTTCTGAAAGTTCTTTAATAAAAGCATAATTATATACTATAACGTCTTCCATGATATTTTATATAATATATTCTTATCTTTTTAAGTATAAAAAAATATCAAATTTTAAATTGTTAAAAATATGTTAAATTAAAAGACTCTTTAAGACCTTGATTATTAATATAATCTATTTCTAGATTTCCTTTTTCTGAAATTAATAGGTTTATATTTATCTTATTTTCGTCATATTTATCTATAAATCCTGTTTGTAAATATATATTAGTTGCTTTGAATTTTCCATTTGATTTTAACCTCTTTAATTCTATACATGAATACTCATATGTATTAACTTTAAAAGAAGTATATTCAAATATTCTAACATCTTTATGAATATATAACATATCTAATAATTCATTAAACATACCAAAATAGGTTCCCTTCCATGGTTGATTACTAAATATACAATAATTTATTACAACTACTTTTTTACGTATATCAAGATTTTTTTTTATTAGTATACTAAATGTTTCATAATAATCTTCTATAAATCTTCTATCACTTTCATTTGGTTTATATTTATCCACTTGGTCTTTAATATCATTTTGTATCTTACTTGACTCTAAAAAATGATTAATTGCTTCCCAACCTTTATAATCATATGATGGTAATGATGACTTACTAAATATTAAATCTAAATCATAGCCATTTATTTTTTTATTAATATGTAAAATTGATTTAAATGGAGTATCGATAATTGTAAAGGTTTTTAGAACATCTCTGAATTGTTTTACTATTTCTATAAAATCAAAAGTAGGATCAATATTCAAAACTGTTAGATTTTCTCCTAATTCTTCTATATATGTCATTAAACTAAATGGTAGCGCTTGATGGTTAAAATATAATTCATGTTCATTAAGACTATTACCCAGGTTTAGTATAAGTGAACCTTGTTTAATAGTAGGAATATATTTTAAAATTTCAAATACTGCTTTTATATTTTCTTCAACATTATTAAAATTACTCCAATATTGCCTAACATTAAATGTAAATGGATATGTAATCATTTTTTTACAAAAATTTATTAATAAAAAATAACTTTTTTTATTATCAAATTTATATTTACACTTTCTATATAAAGTATTTCTGCCACCTATACCTTTTCAGGAACTGCCCAACTACACATAGATTCAATTCCTAATGAATTCATACCAGTCTTAACCCTAAACCAGCCGTCTTCACCCCAATATGTCCCCCAACTATTTCTTACAATCCAATATTCATCACCAGTTAAACTATCTACATCCCACCCTACTACAGATACAATATGGTTAATATCTGTAAGTGTTGAATTCACTATTCCCCCATTATAATTTTCTATAGGAGTAGCATCAACACCACACGCAATAGGTCCTCTAATATAAAGTTCTTTTTTCATATCTTCAACACCCTCTACAGTTCCATACTCTTCAATATTGTATATTTTGTATGATTTTTGGGCAAAACAATGGCTTTCACCTGGAGGACCCTGACAATTAAGACATATATTTTCTGGAGTACATTTTAAATCTTTAGCTTGATATACTTGACAAGTATCATCTGGAATTCCATTCTCTTTTACATATTGATAGGCTCCAACCGCACTTCCACCCATACATGTTCCAGCTGATTTACCACAATTTAATATAACCTGAATAGCTAGATTAATATCTGGCCATGTATCTCTCCATTCACTATTTTTTCTTTGTATTTTGATTCGATCAGCTAAAGCACTCATAGAACCATGTGCCCAGCAACTTCCACAATATTGAGGTATATGTTGATTGAGATTTTTAGTTACAAAATTATTACCGTCTACATTTCTCCAATCCCATGTATCAGGAAGTTTATAGCTTGGGAAATAATGTTTAGGTTCTAATGATACAACATGTGTTTTTTCTTCTCCCTTTGGTTTGAATACATATTTCCAATTATCAGCATTCCATCCTCCTAATACAGGACTTGCTAATAATAAAGTAATTAAGAATACGTTTAGAAATTTCATATAAGGATTTATAATACTTTAATTTTAAGTTTATATAATTAAACTATTACTAATTAACAAATTTACCATATAAAGAATATTTTATATAACATGTGGTAAATATTTAGGAGCGTCTAATTTATAAATATTAGCTTTAAATCCAGAATCATGTCCCTCTACATTTACTACATTTCCATCATATATTTCATCACATCCATATGTATCTTGGCAATTTTTATTACCATTTACTACAGGAAGTTTTACTGAATGATAACCATCAGAACCTGTATAATATTTCCACTGTCTTGAACCAGGATATGTTTGTTCACCATATAGAGGAAGTATTTTTTTATTATTACCTACACCATCATCTTGGACTAATGCTCCTACTTGTTGATATCCAGTTGAATATCCTCTGGTAGGAATATTAATAGGAACTCCTACAGAAGATATTCTATAGGGAAAACTTCTTTCGGGTGGCATGAGTGGGTTATGTATTCTTTGTTGATCTTTATCAATAGCATAGTCTTTTTCAAAATTCCAGTATTGGTTGATTGAATTTCTTCGCTCTAAATTTGTATTATGGTTTGTAAGGTCGTCTATTTTATTTTTATATTTATTTATTTTTTTTTCTATTTTATCTTTATTAGCATCAAGGCTTTTCTCTATTTCATTAAATTTATCATTATTTTTACTTATAAAATATACAACTACTAATATACCAGATACTATAAATAATATAAGGGTATTTTTATCAAAACAAAAAAAACCAGTTGGACAAACTTCCATTTATTATATCTATATATTTTCTTTTTATCGTGTATATATAAATTTTTAAATCATATTATTATATAATGCGATTTAGAAGACATAATTCATTTAGAGTTAATATACCTCTAGATAGTGAAACCAAAAAACGTAATAAGATATTAGGATTTTTAGGTGTTTGTGGTATTATAGTATTTTTTATATTAATTTAAATTTGATAAATTTATAAAAACATAAAAAATTTGATTGAAATTTATTTAAAGATTTAAAAATATCTCTCTATATAAAAATGCAAATTTTCGTGAAAACCCTTACTGGAAAAACAATCACTCTCGAGGTAGAAAGTTCTGATACTATTGATACTATTAAAACTAAGATTCAAGATAAAGAAGGAATCCCACCTGATCAACAACGTCTAATTTTCGCAGGTAAACAACTTGAAGATGGACGCACTCTTGCTGATTACAATATTCAAAAGGAATCTACTCTTCATTTGGTCCTTCGTCTTCGTGGAGGTTATTAAGTATAGATAATAATAGATACTATTATTTTTTATATTTTTTTATTTTTACCATACACTATTTCCTAATGATTGGTTGCTCATGTTTCTAAATTTATTTACCATATCTCTTGCGTGTGTTTTTTTCTTCTTCTTTTCAGCTAATACAAGATTCGCAAATTTTAAAGTCTCACCACTTACTAATCCATTGCGTTTTGCCTCTTCTATAGCAGAATTTACGGCATCAATTCCTTTAGTCAATGCTTGAAGTTCATTTTGCCAAAGTTCAAGACTTTCGTGACATTTGTTATAACTTGGGCTACAATTTTTGTTAGAATATTGGTCCCAATAGTTTTTTACGTCTTCAAGTACCATTTCTAATTTATGTTCAATCTCCTTAATTTTATTAGCCTCTATCTTTCCTTGTCCACAGGCAGCGTTCCACTTGTTATACTCGTCACCTTTTAATTTACTTCCGCACTTTTCTATGTTTGTTTGGGATAAATCACACAATTTATTCATACAATCCTTATAGCTTGGACCACCGAACATCCCACCGCTTTGATTAAGATAATTTTTGAGAACTCTTTGTCCTTGTTTTGAATGAATACTACATTTTCTATTTGTTTGAGGATTTACAATAAATTGAAATTCCATTATATATAATAATGAAATATATTAATGAAATATATTAATGAAATATATTAATATTATTTAATATATTGTATATATTTTATAATGGTTTAAGGTTTTTTCATTCTTTCTTCACATGTTAGGTTTTTTTTTCAGTGTTTCTTCACATGTTTCTTCTGGATATTCTCTTAAATTACGTTTACGATTACAATCTGCCACAAGTTCTACTTGTCCATTAACTTTTCTTATACCCACGGTTTGAATACCCATTTTTGGTCCTAAATAAGATTTCAAGTCCTTTTCACGTCTGTTTAGCTTAGGTCCAGTTTTCGTATCTCTTTCTATTTTATTTCCTTTTTTATCATAATAAACAATTCTGTTATATGCTTTAGTAGCAAGAACCTTAGATGTTTGTCTTCTACAATATTCCCTTGCCACTGGGGTTTTTAATATTTCACGCATAACTTTTAATCCTTCGGTATCTTTATCAAGTGGGGTTCTTTTATTAGGATGTCTCGCCTTCTGGAAATTTAAACAAAGTTCTCTTTCTTTTTCTGAATAACTTGGACCATTACACGTACCATAATGACCACCACTAAAAAATTCGACGGCACCCCCTTTAGGTCCCCATTCAGCAAGACACTCACACACATTGAGTTCTGGTAATAAAGCACATTTATCTTTGATTTTAGTTCTAAGAGCCTTTTTTTTCTTTTCATCCTTCATTTCATTATGTTTTACACATTCAGAATTTTCCCTATTAAAATGAGGTTCTTCAAACGAATCAATTACATTACCTAATTGATGACAAAATGCTTGATCCATATATTCTTTTTCTTTTGGAGTACATTCCCCATCTTTTTTACATAATGGGCTTGCGTCAGGACCTCCTCCCATTAAATTTAAATATTCATTTAAAACCTTTTTACCACTTCGTGAATTTATGTTACATTTTCTATTTGTTAAAGGATTTACTATATATTGATATTCCATTTATATTATATAAATACAAAAAATATTATATAATATATTTTTATATAAGTTATACATCTTTTTTACAACATAGATTACAATAAACCTTTACATTTGGTTTTTCTATTATAACTAAAGGAGTAGATGTATATCCTTCGCCATTTGATAACATTTCTACAGAAACAACCTTACCATCTTTTACATTAGCAGTCGCTGTGGCATTTTTTCCTACACCTCTTATATATACTTTTGGAACTTGGGAATACTTACTTCCTTCTGAAATAACTTTAATATCTGTTACCTTTCCATTATTTATTGAGGCAATTGCGTGAGCAGATTCTATTTTTATATCAGAACCATTACATGATAAATTATTTCCTATGCTTGAAATATTGGCTCCTGTAAAAACTGGATAGTCACTTGGGCAACTATCACCGGAATTAAATGATGAAACAAATTTACAATAATCTTTATTATTGATTTTTCTAATATTTATTTTTTTTCCTTCTCCACTATATATTTCTGGTCCTAATTCTTCATCTACAGCATCTGTTCTATCATCTATTTCTTGTTCCTCTCCTTCAATATATAAATCATCATCTTCTTCTTCAACATGGGATAATGAATTGTAGAAATCTTTGGGTCTAAACTCTTTTCCCTGTAAATCGTCAAAATCAGGCATAGGAATTACATACTCATCAAGATTAGATTCTGAATCTGGTATTCTTGATGTATATTTTTTATCTACCGCATCAACAGTAATATCTTCTTTTTCTTGTTTTCCTCTTTTTCTATCAGTTATAGGAGCAATTTGTTTAGAAAGAATCTTATCTAAATCAGATATTTTTAATTTAGCTTTTTTATCATAATAATCTACATCTATATTTTTCTTAAAAACCTTGTCTGAAACAACAGAACCTTTATTAACAAAATTTTCTAAATTTTTACTTGGGTTATATGTAATATATATTAAAAAAATTACTATAGCTAACAATATAATATATTTCATTTATATTATATTGATAAAATTATTTATCATTTTAATAATTAGTTATTATCCTTTACTTTTTGAATTGTCCAAAAATCATCACAGTATTTATTTAATATTATAAACTCATATGGCATATAAAAATATCCATTATCTCCCCAATTTTTACCCCATGAATTTCTTACAATAAAAACTCCCCTATTATCATCATAACCTACAGCCATTACAGCATGACCTCCTAATAGTTTTTCATTCTTAGTTGGCATAGTCATAATACCTGTTGATGCTACCTTTTCCGATTCAAAACTTTCATATACACCAAATCCAAATACAAATGGTAAACCACTTCTTAAACATTCTTGTAAATGATCGAAATCCTGTTTAACCCTTCTATATTTTACGGATTTATGATTTTTTGCTATATCGTAACATTTATCTGTAGGTTTTTCTCTATATCTATTAATATCATATTCCCAATTTTCTTCGGGACAAACACCTATACTATTTATACTTTTTATACCTGTTCTTATTTGAGCTCCACTATCATATTTAATTGTTCCTTCCTTTGCTCTTTCGTTATAGTAAATAAAAAGTCTTGAAGGTATAAATGTATTATATTCCTTTTGTTTAATTTGGTCATATTCATATGCTGCTGCTATAGCATTAGCAGTACAACTACCTAATTTACCCTGGTTATAGATATCAGGACAATCATAACGTAAATCAACTATAACAGGTTTAAATCCATCCATATTTTCGGGAATACGTAAAAGATCACGTCTATCTGGTAAATCAGGAACCCAGCCATATTTTTTATATACACTTATATCATCTTTGTTATTTGATATTTCTACATCTGGATTTTTTATATATGATGATACCACACCCATTATAAATTATTATAGATTATCTTTAAAAACCATAAATTTAAAATTTACATAAATTTAATATGTAGATTTTAATGTATTATCTATTCTACTTTAAAATTTTGCATAGCCTTTCCTATGTCTTGGTCACTTCCAAAATAATTTTTAAATGTGTCTAAAACTTGTTTACCATCTTTTAATGCTGGTCCCATATTTTTTAATGTTTCTAATAATTGTTTTTGTGTTTGCATTAAATCTTTAGTATCGGAATTAAGACCTTTTATTTGTTTTTTGGTTAAACCTTTGTAATTTTCATAAAAACTATTTTTAGTATCAATTTCGAAATCTTCTTCAACATCTGAGTCGGAAAAATTTTCATTTGCTAGATCATCATTTCCAAATGATTCCTTTGATGTCTTGGTCTTTTTACTTTTTGATTTTTTTGATTTTTTCTTTCCATTAGATTTGAATCCTTCTACATTATTTTGTGATTGAATATTATTTAATGATACATAGATATTTCCTAAAATAAAACCTATACATACTGATGTTATTATGTCTTTAGTAACACAAAAGCCAACAGCAATTGTAATAGCAATTAACAATGCACTTTGGGTTTTAATTTTAGGATAGCTTAATATTAAAGACAAAGAGGCAAGTATGATTAAAATAATTCTATTTGTATCCATTTTATATTATACTTTGAGAAATTAATTTACATAAGCATATTACTACAAAAATATAAAATACCTACTAAAACAGCAAGGATTAAAGTTCTTCCTTGTCTTTTAAGTATATTTTCAGTTTCACCAAAAACTCTTGGTAGATAATTTCTTAATAAATTTAATACTAAAGGATTAAAAACTATAAATGCTAATAAAGCAATAATAAGTGGTTTTTTCAAACTATGCATGATTTTAGAAATTTGTGAATCATCCGCATCATATTCAATATTCATCATTTCAGGTAATTCTTGTTGTTTTTCCTCTATATTCATTTGCATTTGTGGGTGCATCATATTTGGTTGTTGCATCATGTTGGGTTGTTCCATACTATTCATTGGTGCTTGTTGGTCCATTGACATTTGTGGATCAGTTTGTAAATGAGGATCGACATTTGGTGTAGCTTGTTGATTATTTACATCAGTTCCTTCGTTTAGTTCATTTAAAATTTCATCTACCAGATGAGAATCATCACCTGCCATATTATTTTGTTCTCCTGTTAATTGGTTAGGTAAAGCTTGAGTTCTTACTTGAGTTTCCATTATAATATTTTATTATAAATCAAATTAGAAAAAAAAACGAATAGATTTCTTTTTCTATTTTTTTTTACATGTAGTATTTTGAGCCTTATATAAATAACATTTTTCATCAAACTTATATACTTTATTATCCATTTCCTCAGGTTTGGGACCTTTTATTACCATACATTTACGTCCTTTACAAACCTTTCTAAATAGGGTAGCTAATCCCAAACCCCATATAATTGAGATAAATATTTTACCTTTATCATTATTTACAAAATCTTCTACCATACCCATTTATATTAAAATAAGATATTTAATTTAACTTTTTGTAATTACGGAAATATTCTGCCTTTCTTTGTATAGGTATTTCATTTACTTCTTTTGCTGTTTTACAATCTACTTCATGTGTTACAAATTTATAACAGTTATTACTATCATCCTCAAAAATACTATGACTTGCGTTTTCAGGTGTAGGATATTTTATTATAATATCTGGATGAGGTGTTGTACAATATACTATAAATAATCCTACAAATAATGAAATAAAAAACCACCAAGGATCAATATTATCTATTATTATCATTTAATATATCATAATATAATTTATTTACACTAAATTATTTGAAATTACATCCTCTACATTTTCATATTTCTCTTTAAGAATATCTATTACTTCCGTTTTTATATACTCTCTTGTATCATCATCCATATAAAATTTATTTTTATAAAACATATTATATTCTCTTTTTTTATTAAATCCTTTAGAATTAACAAAGTTTTCTATGACCTCCATTTCTAATGTATCTTGTAAGTTATAATATTCATCTATAATTTGATTATTAAGTATAGTATTTTGCTTTCTTCGCTCTTTAATATTATCCATTCTATAATATTCAACATCGAATTCCTTGTTTCTTAAAAACTCCTGTCTTTTATCTAGAGGAATATAGTATTTTCTATCAAAATCAGGATCATTATATAACTCTAAACGTTTTTCATATAAAGAACTATTCTGAAACGACATTATCTTTATATATAAAGAATAAAGATAATATTTATCAAATTTTATAATTATTTTATGTATTGAATTCAATTATAGGTATTTCATCACCATCTTCAGTTTCTAAAGAATCATATAGTCCTATTTCAATATTTTCTATATTGTATATTTTATTATCTTTTGTATCTCTAAAATAAATTAATTTATTATATATTGATTCATTTGATACCATATATTCAGTACCCTCTGCTTTTTCTTTATTTTCATAACCTTCAAAAGTTTCTAATATAGATGTATGTAGTTCATCATCATAATCAAATTCAGTTATGATTTTAGTATCTTCATCGTATATACCTATTGGAACTTTTTTACTTTTGTCTTCTATATAGAATAATGCTACGTTATAAAATACATCATTAACATTTATAGTTCTATAATAATATACTATTTCATCTGTTTTAGTCTGTTCTTCCATTAGACTTACTGTTTCTTCTGTTGTTACTAATCCTATATAATGAGCATAAATTGATTGAGGGTCTTTAAAATAACCTAAATCCATATCTTTCGTTTGAGCACCCTGATTTAGCTTAGGACCATTTGGAAATATTTTGCTATATTTTTCATGATTATATGTTGTGATTTGTTTACTTGAATTAAGAACATGTATATTAATATTATATAGAGCAGACGCAAGCTGAATTTCTAATTCACCACCCCATTTTCCACCATCTTTATTTGTATTTAGAATAGAATCTATATAGGCTGTTTTTACATCACCATTGAATTCATCACTCCTATCAAGAGTTATATCATTAGCAACAACTATTTTTAAAGTTTCTATCTCATCACTTTGTTTTTCACCTACAATAAAATTTTTATCAAATTTAGATGCTATATCCTTTCTAATTTCAATAGAGGCATCTTTGTGAATAGGTCTTTTATCTACTTCTTCTGTTAAACTTACATCTAAATATTGTGTTCTTTTTGAATATTGACCTTCTTCTTCACCATCCTTAAAATTCATGGGAAATATATTTTTTATTTTCAAAATCTCGACTAATGAATAATATAGACAATCACCATCTGGGGGAACATGATATGGACTCTTATTTACACTTTTTATTGCTTGCTCTAATTGTGAAATCTCTGCTGATAGTCTTTCTAATTTCATTGCTTCTTTTTGGCTTTCTTTAATAACCTTCTCAGTTAATTTTGATATTATTTCCTCCTGTGACATTTTTTCAACATCTACTCTACTCTCACCATGATGTGATATAAGTGCTTCTGCTTCTTCACTAAGTTGAGAAACCTTATCCTCGGCTTCCACAGCAGATAAAGGAACATCTCTATCACCAGATACTTCACCTACTGAGCTTACCTTTTTACTTAAAACCTCTGTCTTTAAATCGAGTGATACACTTTCCTTTGTTATTTGTAAACTTAAAAATTGTTTATTATCACTCTCATAGTTTTCATAAAATTGAGGTTTGTATTTATTTTTCAATAAATATCTTATATACATATATTCAAGACATTCTCTATACTCATTTGATGATATGTAATTAATTAATTTAGCATCTTTTGTTGCTAATAATATATTACGTAATTCATTATTTTGTAAAAATTTAGCATAAAGTCCTTTTAATAAAATAAGTTGACTATATTTTAATCTATTACCTTCTATTTTGTAATCTGTAAGACTATCCCAATTTTTAATAACTTCATATGATTCATAATTACTTATATCAGTATCTTCCATATATGGAAAATGATCACCTGGATTATGTGATAAACCATCCTCACCTTCATATGATAATAAAAATTTGGAAGCATGTTTATTATGTTGAATTAATTTATCACCTTCTAAATCAGGATTATTAACAAACATAGAATAAAATATAAAGTGTTTTACACTTGAAAAAGCTAATCCATCTATAATAATTGGTATTATTTTACTAGATTTATAGGTAATATAGTTATAAGATAATTTTTGTCTCCAATCATTATTAAGAAATTGATGATTATATTTACCATAAGTATTATAAAGTTCTTTGTCTATAGATTCACCTTTATATGAACCTAACCATTCAGATATCATAACTCTATTAACACCGTGATGGATTATGGATAAGACTGTATTATCACCTTCAAGTAGGAATTTATCTAAACACAAATTATATAATACATTTTTTTTAGAGGTCTTATTAATTTGCGTTACTTCTTCAGATTTTGTCATAACCTGTTTTTTTTGTTTTACTATTTTTTTAGCAGGTTTTTTATGTGATTTAGTTAAATATGATATTTTAGTTTTCGCAGGTTTTAGATATACATCTTTATCAATTATATTTTCTACACTAAATATTTCTTCATAATCATTATAATCAATACTTACACCTATTTTCTCAAGATTATTTTTTAATGTTTTTAGGGGATAATATTCCAAATCTGTAGTAAATTCACTTTCTTTTAATAGATTATGTAGACCATTTATTATTTTTAATTTCTTTTTATTAATAGTTTTGTTAGATATTAATTCAGGTTCTATATGTAACACATCTACATTTTCACCTTGAATTTTAGTTATTATATATACGTTTATACTATCATCAGTACAGATATTACCTTCATATATAATAGGTTTTTGATATAAAAGTCTATTTAATACATAATATCTATATATAATTCTTTTATCTGATAATCTATCATTTATTGTCTTAATTAATATATTATATAGTGTATTATTTAGATAATGTGTATAATAAGTATTACGAATACTTGATTTATTAAAATATGCTATTTTTTCTTCTAGATTTTTATTTAATATTTTATTTACAAGTTGTAATTCTATATTTTTATTATTAATTTCATCTTTAAATTGAGTATATGAAATTTTAAGATTTTTATATTTTTCTTCTAGTTCACTTTCTACTTGTTCAAAGACTTGTTTTGTAATAAGCTCTTTTTCGTATAATAGTTTATTTTTTTCATTTTCTTTTCTAATATTATTAATATTTTCAGTTAATAATAATTTTTTAACGTTATACTTTTTATTAGAGAGAAAACTTAATGAATCTTCAATATATGATTTTAAGTTTATTACTTGATTTATATATATGGTTTTTCTATATATTACATTTCGTTTAACATCATCAATTACTTCAATTATGTAGCATCCATTTTTTTCTTTAAATTGTAAAGGATAGTTAGAACGAAACTTAATACTTTTACCATTACTCTTAGATGATATACTATATTCAAATTTATCTTCTTTGTGTTTTAAAAGAAATTCATAATAATTAGATTTAAGTTTATAGTATTCATCAATATGAATTTTAATATTTTCCGAAATAGCACTTAAATCATCCTTTGTATCAATAATATCGTTAATAACAGTTTTGATAGTTGTTAATGACATTAATATATAATATTTTTATAAAATTTTCTTAATAAAATCGATTATATTATAATAAATCTAAAATTTCATCTATTTTAACCGATACATTACTTCTACTTCTTGATAGTCTTGATTTAATAGTATCTTTTTCGTCCTGAGATAAGGGAACATAATTTACGCGAGAAACTTCTACTTCTCCTTCACTTTGAGTAGGACTTACTACTCCTTCACCTCCTGATTCGTCTTCACTTTCTGGAGAACCCTCAATAGAACTGGTTTCGGATTCATCTCCACTTTCTGGAGAACCATCAATAGAACTGGTTTCGGATTCATCTCCACTTTCTGGAGAACCCTCAATAGAACTGGTTTCGGATTCATCTCCACTTTCTGGAGAACTATCTTCTAAACCCGCCATAGCAAGTTCTAAGGCATCTAATGCTTTAGATGCTTCTGAATCTATTTCTTCTTGTGATATTTCAGGAGTTTTAGGTTTTTGTGGAATGGAGACTAACTGTTGACAGTGGGGACACTTACTACATTTATTTGGTTTTCCTTCATCTGAGCATGGTAGCTTATTTTTTATACAATCTTGGCAATCCCTTTTATCTAATAATTCTTGATTTGCCTTTTTAATAACCTTTTCTTCTAATGATGAAGATAGTGATTTAGGAGGTAAATTTACTTTAAAATCTCCTTTTTTAATTTGTTTTAAAATTTTACAATAATCACATTGTGCGCATTGTGGGTCATCACAATCTACATTTCTTGCTTTACAATCTACACACATGGCATTAAAACTTTTTACTTTTAATTTATCACAATAATCACATTTTGAACATTCAGATGATAAACATTGAGGGTCTTTTTCTTGACAATCAAAGCAGTGCTGTTTTCTTAATTGGTCTCTTCTTAATTCTCCACTCTTTCCAGGTGGACTTTTTGGTGAAGGAGGATTACTTCCTGATGAACTAGCGGTTGAAGGGCGACTACTTCCAGGTGGGCTTCTTGGTGAAGGAGGACTACTTCCAGGTGGGCTTCTTGGTGATGGGGGACTACTTCCAGGTGGACTGGCAGTTGAAGCAGGGCTTCCTCTTCTAAGTTCAGAAACATATGACCATTCATCTACTCTATAATCATCTAACACATCCGTATCAATACCTTGTGATTCTATATAGTCTAAAAATCCTTCTATATTACCATCATCCATAAAATTTTCACCATCTCTTGGACCTCCCTCATATTGAACAATACTATTATTATAAACTTTAACAGTAGGAAATGCTTCATCTGGATCACTATAAATTACCCATTCACTTACTAAAAGTATCATGTCTTCATCTTCAACAGATTGAATTATTATTTTATTCTCTAATAAATAGTCCATCAATTCCTCATCTATATTTACTCCATATTGGTATATTTCTTCATCATTACTATCATATATAACTAAGTCTTTATCTATAGAATAATCGTTGCTTTGATATCTAAAATATCTTATGATTTCTTCTTGTTCTTCCAATTCTTGTCTATATAATTCCCATCTTCTTTCAACTAAATGTTTATTTTTTAAACTTCCCTTAACATATTCAGGTATGGTTCGTCTTTTTTCATATTCATCTTTAAAGTATTTACTATATAATTTTTTATCTCGTACACGAGGTCCATATATTTTAGTACTTCTTTGTCTTCCTCTTTCGTCTGGTTCATAATCTGATTCAGGTTCATTAGGCGCGTATTGGTCACGATATGTAGCTCCTTTTGATACTATTTTTTTAGTAGGATAATTGCCACTATCAAGTTCCACTTCTTCACCTTCATCAAAAGAATCTACACCTACCATATCGAATGTTCTTGGTCCCTCCTTTAATAAATACCTCTCTGAACCAGGCTCTCCCGGTCTAAGTGTAAATTTAGGTTTTTTTTGATACATAATATCAAACATTTTAGCTTTTAAGGCAGTCTTAGGATTAGAATGTCTATTATCATAATATTCATGAAAACGTTTGAGTGCTTGTTCTTTAGTTATAGAACCCATTCTTCTAGTATTTTTAGTCATGTTAATATATATATATAAATTTATTCATAATAATCTTCTATATTATACATATAGTAATATTTGTTTTTTTTATCTATTTCTTCATCTGAACGTTTAATAATATATTCTAGTTTATCTAAAGTATTTTTTACCCTATTTTTTTTTGTTTTTTTATCACGAAAAACATAGAAAATTAAAAATAAAATTGATACTAATATTAAAATTAAAATAACATTTAAAATTTGTGAATTATTGTAATTAGTTATCTCTCTAATATTATTGATTTCATTTTCAAATATTTTATAATTAATTAAATTGGGTTTCATATTTATATAAAACTTTTAAAATAATATTATCTATGTGGAAAAAATTACAAATAATTAAAATTAATATTCCTAAATATGAACATAATGGTTTTACAGTTAATACTTCTAAAAACTTAATAAGTAATATAAGTAGAACATTTACATACAAAGTTCCTTTTAAAATGAAAAATATTGATAATCTATATAGTTTTGAATTATATTTTAATAAGAATTATCTTATAATCTATTTTTATATAAACCTTAATCAGATTGAAAATCTAATTATCAATAATAAGATAATTCCCTATAAAAATAATCTATTTACAATTCTTAAACAGTTTAATAATAATTCATATGAAAGTGTAATCAAATATAGGGAAACATGTTCGCTTACAAAATTATTAGATAATATTGAAATATTTTCAAACTATGATGAATATACACTTTCATTTGATAATCTTATATTTGATGTAGAAAAAGAAGATATCCATATAAAAAATAGCAGTAACTATAAAATTTTAACATTAGATATATATTATTTTTTTACTAAAACAGATAGTTTTACTCTGTTAAATAATATCCAAGATAAAAAGAAAATTTGTATTATTGATGATTTATGTTATTATAATAATAAAAATGTTATGAATAATGAAAATTACATTTTCTATAATAAAAAAATACTAAATAATTTAGATCATATCATAATTGATAAATCTTTTTTTTTATCTAGTAAATATGTTAAAAATTATAAAATATTTCATTCGAATAGTAATTCAATACATGCCTATAATAATTATAAAAAATTCATAACTAATCAAGACGATAATTATAATGTATATAATCTCGAATTATTAGATAATTATATTTTTATATTTAGAAATATAGATTTATTGGAATTATATAACCATCCTCTATTATACAGTAATTCAAGAAAGATATTCTTATTTAATAATATAAATGAAATAGAAATAGAAAATTGTCGAAATTTTTCATTATGTTACAACAAAAAAAAATATATGAGAGATAAAATACATAAAATATATAATAAAAGTTATTATATTGAAAGTAATATGTATCAATTATTAGATAAGTATGTTTATAAAAATGATATACAATTTAATCATCTTGATTTTAATGTTAATACTATCTTCAAGATTATATATTTTCCTATAAATGAAACTTGTTATATAAACTATAGAAAAATAGGCTTTAATTGTAATGTTATGTTAGATTGTAAACACCGTTTTATTAGTAATGATATAGATTTGTTTATAAATAAACATAATTCGTGTCCTATTTGTGAAAAAAAAACGGAAAATATTATCTTATACATAAATCCTACAACAATAATAGGCGATTTATTTGGTAAAGAATTTGAAGAGATTTATAATGAAAATTTACATCTAAAACATATTATTATTCATCATTATACTACTAACTTTAAAAATTTAATAACAAAAATGTACAAAAATATAGAATTCTATGAAAATCTAGAGAATATAAACATTCAAGATAAATCAATAATTTATACATCCAAGGATATTAAATATTCACTTCTCAATTCATATAACATTAATTCATGTAACATAAACAAAATTTACAGTTTAATATAATATTAATAATTCTTATAAATTATAGCTTTTCTAAAATATATAATTTATTATCTCTATTTATATAAATGGCTAACGCAGTTAAAAAAGTTATTCCTCTTACCTTTATATATGTCACTATTGTGGTATTTTTTATAAACTATATTCTTTTAGAATACTTAAAATTTATAGATATGCCTAATTTCTTTTTATATATAATATATTCTATAATATTCTACTTTTTATATGGTTATATGGTGTCTGTTTACGCATCTAAATCAGAATGTAATAAATTTAAAAAGGCATATTCAACTTTACAAGGATTAAAATCGATCATATTGCCTATTGTAGTTTATTTATTTATATACTTTGTTCCTCAAGTAAGACAACCATTTAATGAATTATTTGGTAATAATGTATTAGGAAATTCTATAGCTGAGATAGTTTTGATTTCACTCAATCTTTCAATTGTAACTATTATGAATTATTTTGATTCCATGAAAACAGCATGTGAAATTTCTAGTGATGAATTAGAAATTAAGATGAAAAAATTAGATAAATATTTGGATAAAAAACCCAGAAAGAAAAAAGTAAGAATGATTAAAGTAAAAGATTAATTATGATAATTAGTTTAAATAAGATATAAATTATATTTAATATTTTAAATAAAATGAATTCTAATGATAGTCTTAATTCTACATTACATACTACACTAAAACAATTTTCAGAAAATAAAGAATTAATTAAATTAACTGAAGAAGTTTGTGCTAATATTGTAGATATTACTAATAATGAAAACAATAAAAATAATGAAGATTCTATAAATATATTAAATATGTATTTACTTGATGACCAAGGAAATAATATTTGTGATATTCTTAATAAAATAAATAATAATTTATCAAAAATAGTAAATAAAATAGACTCAATTAATCCTTAAACATCATAACCAATAAAATTATACCTATAAAATATACTAAATACTTAACATATTTTCTAATAACAAGTGTATTTGTCTCTGTTTTTGGTTCTAAATCTACATCTATATATTCATCATTTATATATTTTACTTGAACTACATCATTAAATCTTACTTGTTTCATTTTTGATATATACTATATTAAAAATAAAATTATACCTATTTAAATTCTAGAAAATATAATCCTTACACCAAAATATATCACATTTAAGTGTTGTATCGTCTTTAATAATTAATTGTCCTACCAATTTATTATCTTCATTATCTTCATACAGATTTCTACCATTATGTTTATTTGGTTTACCTAAAAGAAAGTTTCTATTATTTCCTTTTATATCTATTGTTACGACTTGTAACCTTTCTTCTTTATCATATGGATTATACTCAATAATGCTGGGTCTATAGGTATCAGCTGGTTTATATTTTAAAATTTTAAATTTTAAATGATTTAAAAGTGGTCCTTCAATAGTTTCACTATTTTTAGAATTATCATTAACATTTATTTTAAGCATTTTATCAAATCCTATTTGTTTAGTTTTCTCACTGTATCTTAGGAAAATCATTTTAGCACTTTCCCCACAATCATTATTTAGTTGAAGTTTTATATTTCCTGGAGGTTTACTTACAAAAATAAGACATAAATTAAGGGTATTATTAATTACTTCACTTATTATATTAAATAATGTTTCTACAATCTCTTTTTGTTCAATAGTTATAATTGTATGTGCATTATTATTTACAAAATAGTCAATAATATCATTTTTATTAATACCTGTTTTTAGAGATATACTTTCATATATATTGTCTAGAATACCAGAGTCTATATTATTTCCATAATAACTTTGTATTATTTCTAATAGATTAGAAGAATTATCATTATATCTCATTATAATCTCATTATTATGTCCATAATCAATATTTTCTAGAGAAGAGATAGAATTATTTGGACTTTTATTTTCTATTGGTATAAGTTCTGGATTAATATGAACAAATTTACTACCCATAAGACTCTTTAAATAGGGTAAAAAAACTTTAGGTAGAAGAATATTTTTTTTTTCTGGTCTTGTATATTCATCTTTTAATTTTTCTCCATAGAATTTTTCTAGACGTTCTTTAGTTATTTGGTTTCCGAAAAACTTTGTAATTTCAGACTTAGTATTAATATTAGGTAATCTAGATAATCTATCTTTATAGCGTTGCATTACTTTACTCATTTATATAATTATAAGAAATTGTTTTTTTTGAGCCAAACTATCTCAAATAAATAAAACATTATAATTGCTATAAATATATTTACTATATAAAAATTGAATATAGTTTTACCTTTACCTATACCAAATTTTACAACTTTATTATCTTTAAACATTAATTTAGGTTTCATATGCCATATAAATAAACTAGACATGATGTATACAAATATTAATAAACTTATACCATTTCTGATCTCTAACATATTTATAATATTTATACACATAAAAAAGATTTATTTTTTATTTGATTATATTAACTATTAATATGTATTTTTTAATTATTTTATTAACTATTATTTTGTTTATATTTTATAAAAAAAGGGAGGATTTCAAGGATTATAAATCATTAATTGTAACACCACAACAAACAATCTATAATGATATAACACTTAATACTTTTTATAAAGGTTCATTTTATGAAAAAATTGCCAAAAATTTTTCTACAATATATCCCATTACTAATATTAATTATACTAAAGGTTCACAATCTAATATTGAACTAACAAATAAAAAAGATAATCATTTAAGTCTTATACAAGAGGATATACTTTTATCCTTTATGCGAAATAATCCTAAAAATAATGTTAGATTTATTTCATGTGTAGGAATTGAACAATTAACATTAGTAGTACCTTTTAATTCAAAAATTAATAAATTAGAAAACATAAAAACTATAGGAACACTAAATAATAAATCAGGTTCTTATATAACCTTAAAAAAAATATTAGAGGCATTTCAAATAGAATCTAAAATAGTTAATCTTGATATAAATGATATAACTAATAAATTTAAATTAAACCAAATTGATGCTTTTTTTATTATAACATCGCATCCATGTCATATAATAAAATCTCTACATAATAGATTTCCTATAAAGTTTTTAAGTTTATCGTATTTAAATAAAGATATATTTACAAAAATATTTCCTTTTTCTAAAACCTCTATCATTGATACACAACTCTATAATATAAATAGCAATATTGTTATAGAAACTATAAACTCAAAGATATTACTTATTTGTAATAAAAACCTAAAGAAAAATGATGGATATAATCTTATTAAAACAATTTTTTCTAATTTTTCTTATATAAAACACTCTGGTAATGATGATTATAAAATGAAAATGAAAGATTTTAATCCAGCTGAATTATATTTAGATAATAGCACTTATATTTTACATAAAGGTGTCAAAAATTACTATATTGATATAGGTATTATTACATATAGTGATAATCATTCTTGTAAATATTATGTAGGTATAAAAAAATGTCCTAATAAGAAACTAAATCATTTCAGACTTCTTTAATAACTTTTTAGATTAAATTTATCTCTTAAAGATCTATCATTTTTAAAATAATAATCAGGTGATTTAAGATTAGGATATATTTTTTTATTTTTTTGTTCTTCACAACAAAATGACCCTTTTATACAATTATAACAAACAGGTTTTTTATTTTTTAAAAACTTTGTTGGACTAATTTGAACAACACCTACTGGCATTTGGCAAAAACCATTTATACAACCTCCGTAATTATTAGGATAATTTTTATTTTTCTTATAGAAAGGACAATCACAATTTTTAACACATCTTGAATCCCATACACCTGCCCTTTTTTTTTGGTTGCCATCTTTATCATAAATACTTTCACAATCATTTTTATTATTGGCACTTTTTCCATAACAACTTAAAATTTTGAAATTTACAAAATTTTCTTTTGTCTCTATATCTATTTTAGGTATTCTGTATTCTTTATTTTTAAGATAATCCTTATTCAACTCTTTTTTATTTATTATTTTTTGTTCGTCACTTCCATAGTAATATGTAGTATTTGTTTTATATTTATTAATTAAAGGTGTTTTGTATATATTAACATATTCTTTATTAAATAAACCTCCTACATCAGTAAGTGATGCTTTTACATTTGAATCCTTTATAAAATCGAATCCTTCTAAATTTAAATAATTAATATTAAATCCATTTTTATTGTTTATTACAAATCTAATCAGAAATTCAAAACTACTATCACGTAATTCTAGCAATAATTGACCCTCAATTAAATTATCTTTTCCATTTTTACCTATTTTAAGAATTCTACTATCTTTATGGTCTATTATACATTTATTAAATTTATTACACATTTTTTTGCTATTTGTTACTAAAAACTTTTCTATATGAAATTTTATCTCTTTATACAAAATATCTAATAAACTATTTAAAAAACATTTGTTAATTTCTGTATTAACTATTTTTTCTCCAAATTTGTATTTAAATGGTTCTAATTCATTATAAATATCATTATTTTTAGTTATTTCTATAAGTTTTATTGCTTTTTTTATGATGTCTGGTGTTAATTTAAAATTATTATCTATTCCATTTGGTTTAATATCATTTATTATCATATTAATAGGAACAAATTTATCTATATCTTTAAAATCGGTATTAGGAATTATAAGTTTTTTATAATTATAATTTGTACTTATAAATCCTTCTTTATTATAAGTAGAATAATATAAAAATAGTATAAATATTATCAGGATTATAATAAATATTAACATTTTACTTATTATAATCTTAGATTTTATATTTTGATTAATCCATCATTTCTTCATGTTCACCATCTCCATCATGAAGAACATCTATTTCTCCAGGGGCTAACATATCTCCACCCACTGATATTTCAATTTGTGGTCCCTCCTCAAAATCTTCATCTAATTGCCCTTCAGGTACTCCCTCAATTAATTCATCAGTGGACATAAGATTACCTTCTTCTAATTCTGATTGAGATGTTTCGTGACCTTCTTCAAAGTCAAAGTGTTTACCAAGATTAGATTTTCTAAAAAGTCTTTGTAGATCTTTTTGTTCTTCATCTAATTTATCGAAACGTTTTTTTCTGTTTTCATTTTCACCTGCTCTTTGTTTTTTTATGTTTTCATCAATCTTATCTTCTAATAAATTATTTATATGACATGTGTCCACTATATATTCATAAATATTACTAAATAAAGGACTCATGAGTGTATTAAAATCTTCATCAATATCTCTGGAAGTTACAATTGAACCTGTATCTAAAAATGATATCATTAAATATAATATAACTCTGTTTATTAAAACTACAAATAATTTAGGATTATTAACAAAACTAGTATTTACAGTGCCATCTATATCTATAAAATGATTATAAAATGTTAAACTCTCTATAAATTTATTTATTTTTTCAAATATTTCAGGTTCTATATTTATTCTATCACCTATACTTTCACCATATTTAGAGGTAAGTTCCGTAATAATTTCTGAAAAGAAATTTATTTTAGATTCTAATATTTTACTTAAAATTAGTTGTTTATTTTTTTGAGCTTGATTATAGTATTTTTGTATACTATTTATATAATACGTTTTATCATTAAAAAGACTATTATAGAACGAATTGAATATTTGAACAATATTTCTTAAAATAGAGATTTCAATATGTATAATATTAGAGTATTTCATTTCTGTATTTATAGTTTTCCTAAATTTAGATTCTTTTCCTAATTCTGATTCTTCAATTTTGTTACCTAATTCTATCTTAATGAGTTTATCGGTATTTATATCTAATTCTTCAAAATAATTATCAAGATCACATAATTTATTAAGTTTTTCGATAACATTATTAGCTGTTAAATTAGTAAACTCTTTTTCTATAATTTGGGCTAACAATTTAATATTAGTGCTTATATCAGTTCCTTGTAAATGTTCTCCTATAAGAGTTGATATAGCTAATTGTGAACTTTTACTTATTTGAGCACTATAGAATTTATTTGTTATGTCTTGGATATCTATATCTCTCATTTCATCATCTGATTTAAAAATTCTATAATAATTGCTAATTACTTCATATAGTCTTGTTTTTATAAGATCATGATTATTATAGTTTTTAATTTCTTCTTTAATAGAGAATTTATTTTTATTTATAATTTGGGCTGATTTTGTTTCAAAATCTACTATAAGTTCATTAATCTGACTTTCAGTTTTTCCTAAAACAATCTTATCTACATTTTCAGATATATCTTTTTTAAATTCCATATTTACTACATCAATTTCTCCAAGACCATTATGGTTAAGTATTAATTTCATTTTAAGTTCTAATTCTTTAGTATCATAATTTTCCTCACCAAGTTTTTCTTTTAATAGTCTTTCGATTTCTTTATCGGTAGTATCTATTTCAGGAAATCTTGTATATATTTCAATAAGTTTATTATAATCTAAATCTTGTATATCTTTAAATATACGTTTTTTACCTATATTAGTTCCTTCTTGAACATATATATAATTTATTGCTTTTAATTTATTAATAAGTTGTGATTTGATTTCGTCATCCGACTTATAAAGTGTTCTATCAAATTTCATGAAATTTTGTAAATCTTTGTATTCAGTAGTTTTATTTAAAATTACATAGTTTTTATTTACATCCTGATTTACTGTATCTGCTAAGGCAATATTTATTTTTTCTAAATTTTGTAAATCATTTCTTATTGAATTATCACGTTCTATATAAAAATCAAAATAATTTTTAGAAATAGAGTCATAACCAAGAGACGATGTATACGATTGCCATCTTCTAGCATAAGTATCTATATTTTGTTTTTCTTCAAAATTAATTTTATTTATTTTTGTAATTAATGAAAAGGATAATTTAGTTTGGATGTCTTTCAGTTTTTTAACTTCGTTTTGATAATTATCTATTATTTGTTTTCTTTCTGATTTCATTTTATCTAATGATTCTTTAAAAGCCGGGTCATCAATTTGAGTATTAATGGTATTTAGTTTATATAATAAAGTTTTAATTGTACCTATTTGAGAATTAATATTTGGATTATAATATTCTGTTTTTGTTATAAATCCTAGATTAGGAATAAAATCATTCCATTCATATTGTTTATTAATTTCTTCTAATTCTAATTCTTTTAATACTTTTTGTAAATTTTTATATTCTGCTTTGCTATCTTCTCTTATGCGTATGCTTTCATAATTTTTAAGTATTTTTATGTTTTCATTTACTATTTTTGTAAATTCATCTTTTTGACCTTTACCATATATATCATTAATTAAACCTTTAATTAATGTAAAAGCCCCTAATTTTGTACCTTTTTGTTGTAATACAAGGGCTTTTTTATAATCTATATTATCTATTTGTGTATAAAAAATATCTATAAACTTTTCAATTGATAGGTCTTCATTATAATAGTGGTCTGATAGTACAGTCTTTTTAGAATGTCTCTCTACTCCAGTAACACATGAAGGATAATCTGGTATTCCAGTTCTATAGATTTCAATAAATATAGATATAATTAATTTTGCCGACATATATAATTTATATCCTAATGTATATATTTGAATACGTTCGGTAAGTGCTTTAACCATTGGGTCTTGAATAGAGGCTTTTATAGATAGAATATTTTGTTCATTAATATCTAATTGTTTATCCTCTAACATTTGTTTGAGTTTTTTAAAACCTTTTTTAGCTTTAGATTGTAATAGAATATTATCAAAAAAGTCATTAAAATCTCTAGATTTAAATACTTCATTATTTTCAAGTTCATTAAATGTTGTTATTATCATCATAAAGTCATCATTAGTTAATTTTATATTACAGAGGGAAGACATACTTCTAATTACTTGTTTTACAAATAATGAAGTATTTTCAGTCAATCTGTCTATATCAATTTCTTCTTCATCGTCTTCAATAACCTCTCTCACCATAATGGCTTTATCATTTTTACCAAAACCTTCCCAATCAGAATATTTTACAAATCCTACTATTTCTCCACAATTTTTACAGAAATAGTATTCACCATCTTCTTTCCCCCATTTATCTCTAACGGTTTCAAAAATAGCATTTTTTTCTGTATTACTTTTATATCGAGCGGTCATTAGTAATTCATAATGTTTACATATAAGAGGTTCTGTAATACTTGAAATATTGTAATAATACCACTTACTCATTACACTCACACCTTCTGAAGGATTTAATTTTAATATTTCTTTATTTTTACATGTTGATGAACCATATTTTTCAATATAATTGTTTAATTTTTGTGCCATAAGGTCAAAATCGGACTCTTTTTTTATATTATTGAGCTCATCTCTTAAATTTTTAGAGGGTAAAACCTTTTGATATGGCATTGAAGTGTCCTTTAAATCTTTTTTCGTTGATTCAATATCCTTATTTTTTATTTCTGTTTTACCTTTTAGAATATGTATATTTCGTTTTAGATTATCTAATTTGGAAGATATAAAATCGCTATTTTCATCTAAAAATTTTATTATAATAGCAATATCATTAATACGGTTATCTAATAAATTTATGTATTCATATATTTTATAGATTCTGGCAGGTAATTTTTTATCCTCATATTCAATACATTTACCTTCATCTATTAATAATTTATCAACACTTTCGACATGACTTAAATCAGTACAATAGTTATATATTTGTTCAAAAGACATATTTAAAAAATCTCTATCATAATTGTAACATTTATCTACCGTATTTATTATTTCTTCTGTTAAAGCTAACCATATATTACCATGTCGTCTATATAATTTTGTTTCACCATTTTCTTTTAAAAGTGCTATTTCACCATTATTAATTATTCTACCTTTTATATTTTCAATATTTGATTTAATATTTTTGAGTTTATTATCAATTTCTGTAGTATCATCATAAGGATATAGTAATTTAAGTTTTTCTTTTACACTTGAATCAGATAATTCTTTACCATTATTTTTTTCCCATTTTAGAAATTGTTCTACATCATAAAATGTAGTATCGTATTTATTATCATAATAGATTGTTTTATTATTATCTTGAATTAAATCGGATTCACTAACATATTCTTTAATGATTTTAATGCCATTACAGTTTTTTATATAACTATTATATTTTTCACTTTCTATAATAAATTGATTTATTATTTCCTTTTTTTCATCACTGAGTTCATGAATACTTTCTCTTGTTGGAATATATTTTTGTTTAATACTAATATCTAGAGTTTCCCAGTCATTATTTTTAGTAGTTTTAAAATATTTATTTTTACCATACTCTTCCAAAATAGATTCTGTAATATTTTTTAATCTATGACAATTACTAATATTTATTATATCTATAATATCTTTTCCATTATTTTTACTCTTTTTTAAAGAATTGATAAAATCAATTTGTCGTAATATTTCATAATCGAATAGTAAAAACTTGTTATTTTGTTTAATATCTATAGGTATATTGAGAATATTTGTATATTCGATTAAAAGTTGAAGGTATTCTTTTTCAACTAAAAGATTAGGATTAACAAAATATTTAGATATTTCGGAGATGTTGAAAAAAGATTTATTATTAAAATGGTCAAAGATTTGTTCTATTAAATATGTAAAACTATATTCTTTTTCATGGCTTAAATCTTTTATCTTTAAATAATCTATTACAAATGATTTGATATTTTTTAATGAAAATTGTTTAAAATAACTAGATAATTTGGTTTGGAAAACATCTATAAGAGTTGATTTGTCTTGACTATCATATTGAGAAGTTGTTGATACAATTAATTCAATATTATATTTAATATCATTAATACCATTATACATTTCATCATGTATTTTAATAGTTTTTTTAGATTCCAAATATTTTTTATAAAACCATTTATCAAAATCTTCTATTAAATTTACTCTATTAGATAAAGAATTAATTAAATTTCTGAAATTTCTAGTATTAATATTATTAATATTCATTCCATATTTAGAAAAAATCTTGGATAATTGAGTTATATTGCTACACTTTTCAATTTGTGTTTTTTCAATTTGGATTATATCTCTAACATTAGGTAGAATATGCTTTAAAATAGAATAATAATTATCAGCAGTTATTTCATTTTCTTTAGAACTATTGAAATATACAATATAGTTTTTTGATGGGTCGTATTTTTTAATATCAAAATGTAAATAATTGTCTATTATTATAACCTCATTATTATTAACACAGCTACTTGATATATCTCCTATATTTGTTCCTATATTATTTATTTGTGGATACATTTTTCTATCATCTTTAATATATTGATTACCAGTTATAATAGAATAATTTTCAGTATCAATAGCCTTAATATATAGACCCACCATATTAACTGTTTCTCCAGATACTACTTCTATATTTTTTGGATAAGAATTAATACTTTTGTTGATATCTGTTGTTTTATCTGCACCCAAATAAAATCTATCACCTGTTTTATTAGTTCCATTACATGTGATTATTCTATTATGTTTTCCTTTAGCATCTGTTAGATAAAGGTCACTAAATTGGTCTTCTATCAAATAGATAGGTCCCTCGGCTATACGGGTATCTAGTGTATTTTTTTCTCCCATGTCCTTATCTTCTGGATTAATTAAGTTATATTTAAAGATATCACTTTTATTATCATTTTTAGCTCTATACACATTTAAATCTTGTTCTAATGTAAATTTAAAATAATGTCTATCAATACCTTCAAGTGAGTTTATATAAGGTCTTAATACTGGATCAATAATTAATTCTGTTAAATCTTCAGGATTAACATATGTTCCACCCTCATATAAAATTTGTAGTAAGTTTTTATAATCAAGAAAATCAGTTTCAATAGGAAGTCTTTTAACACCTAATTTTTGTTCCCAAAAGCCAGGTCCTTTCGATTTTTTTTTATAAGAAGTATTATGATATTTTTGGATAAGGTTTATTAATATTTTAAGTTCTTCTTTGAAATCTTTAAATTTATAATCAGGGTGTCTAATAGTTTCAGTATCACCTACTAATTCATCTAAGTTTTTTAAACTTGTTTCTGTAGTATAAAATTTTTTAGAATCATAAATGATTGGATAAATATTAGTTCCATTAAACTGTTTATCTAATAAAGGCTGTAATAAAGGTTGATATTTTTCTCCGTGTACAAATACCTTATTAGGGTCTTCTTTGTCAGTTATTTTATATTTGTTAACTAAATCGATTATACTTCTGGCATTACTATAAACATCGTAAATATCTAATTTATTTTTGTAAATAATATTAATCTGGTTTGTTAATGATTCTAAAATTTTATCTTCATCGTAAAGTCTATCCCATTCTGATATTAATGATACTTGTTCTATATCTTCAGTCTCAAATGTTTCAGTTTCTAATAACCCTTCTTCTAATTCTAATTCTTGTATTTTCTCTAAATATATAATTTCTTCTTTATTTTGTGATGGGTTAGAAATATCTAGTCTAATTATAGTAGGACTGGTTTCAATATCTTCTTGTAATATTAATTCAGTATCAGTTTTCATAAGAATATTAAAAATTTTATGATTTAATGGATTATCTTCAGCTTTTGTGTATATTTTAAGCTTTATGGTTGTTTCAGATACTAAACTATCTAATAGATTTTTGAAAGATAAATCATCACCTATATCTATTTTAGTTTCGCTCATATTTATAATAAATATATATATTTTTTTAATTTTACATTACTTATTGATATATTTGCTTAAAGAATTATTTCAAAATATATATTATATGTTACATCCTTTATTAAAAAAGTTGGATATTTTAAATGAAAATAACATAGATAATTTTTGTAAAAATATAGAAGATTTAGGATTATTAGTAAAAAAACATGATAATTTATTAATAGTAAAGTATCCAGATAATCTTAAATTTTCAAGTGAAGATTATATAACCAAAAGTAGGGGAATTATAATCGATTTTAATCAGAAAAAAATTGTAAACACCTCTATATCAGGAGGTATATCATTAGATCAGTTTAAAGAAAAAGTGACTAATTGGGATGATATAGTAATAGAGAAATGTTTAGATGGAATTCTTGTAAATTTATATTATTATAACAATAAATGGAATCTTTCTACTAAGTTTAATATTAATGCTGATGAAAGTCGTTTTCGTTCTCAAAAAACCTTCAGAGAATTATTTGATGAAATAATAAACATAGAAAGATTAAAACTAGATACATCTTTTTCATATTCATTTTTATTGAGACATAAAGACTCTAGAAATATCACTCCTATAAAAAGAAACCGTTTAATTCACATTGAGAGTACAAATAATACAACAGGAGAAAAAGTAAAAATAGATTTAGGTTTAAAGACTCCTAAATTAATTAAATTAGGAAATCTAATTAATAAACATAATTTTAGTAATTATGATGATATAATAAGTTATTTAGAAAATAAAAATTGGAAATTTCCAGGATTTATGTTATATTCAAGGGATAGAAGATATAGAACAAAAATAGAAAATAAAAATTTCAATAATGTAAGAGATTTAGTAAAAAATCAAGCAAATATTGATTATATATTATTAGAGCATTTGAATAAAAAGGATATACAATTATTATTAAAATATTTTCCCGAATGGCAAAGTAGAGCTATTGAAATAAACAAAATAGTATATGATTATATAGAGAAAGCATATGAGTTTTATATAAAAAACAAGGTTGATAAATCATTACCTATACTTGATAAAAAATACAAGAAAATCATATACAATTTACATGGAAAGTATGTGGAAATGAAGAAGTCTAATAGTAGATATAAAATTGAATATACAGATGTTTGTAAACTGGTGAGAGAATATGATACAGCTTATTTGTATAACACTTTAATAAAAAATGTAGATTAATTTTTATAAAATTTTTTATAAAAATTAAGAGATAAGGTTTTCTGTTTTAAAGAAAGGGCTTATATTTAATTTTTCGTAATATTCTTTATAGTCATTATCTGAATTGTTTATTACATTTCCTACAAGTTTTTTATTTTTAGTATAATAATCCAATTTATTAGTTACTATAAAATTAGGTTCTGTGATTTTAGAAATTGTACTAAATTCATTAAGTAAAAGTTGTAATTTATACATTGCTATATTTAATGATTTAATAAATAATAGTGTACAAAATAGATTTCTAATATCGTGTATATCCCATTCAGGATTTATATAACTATATTTAAAACTGGCGTCCTTTGATATAATATTTTTAATATATGTGATGTATAATTCTTTAGAAATTTCTGTATTGGGTACAATCATGAAATCTATGTTTTCAATAGTAGGATGTTCCATTTTATATGATGCTATAGATAATAGATTAGCTTCAAATGCTTTTTGACCACAGTAGTAATCTCTTATAATAGAATTAACTAAATTACCTATAGTATGATTTTCGTTATTTACATTAATATTAATACCTAAATTATTAGTATTTTGTAAATTAGTAATAGAAACATTTCCTTTTGTGTTATAGGAAAGTATTTCCTTATTACTTGAAATATTAATGTTATTAGATATATCCTTTATCAATAAATATAACATAGTAATACCATCATAAATTATTTGGTCAGGATTTAAAAATCCAATACTTTCAACTGAGAATTGGAATATATCAGGATTTCCATTTTCATTTTTTTTGAAAACTCTATCCTTATCTAAGAGATTAAATGTTTTTTGTTGTTGAGTTTCCTCTTCTTCTGTGAATTTAGGTAAACCTTTTGATACTCTTTCATTATTAAGATATTCTAGTTTTTTCTTAAATACGCTATCTACAATATCAGCTGATTCTGTTTTAAATTGAAATGTAACAGTTCCTGTAGGATCGTATCGTGAGTTTTGTTTTCCTTGTCCTATTCTAGGAATACATGTTATATCTAATTCATCTCCATCATCATTATTAGTTATATTGAATTTAAGTCTATTGATTAATATTGGTTCTTGTGTAAATACATCTAAAGGAAAATATTCCCCAATAGTATATTCACTATCAGTGTTTACAAAATGATGGGTAGTAACATCAATTAAACCATCTTTATCTCTTTTAGATATTTGGTCTATGTTATTTTTGATTTTCATATTAAAAATAGGTATTGTTTCCGGATTATTAAAATCAAATTTTCTAATATCATTTTTATCTAGAAATGTTTTTATTTTAAGGTTATCTTTATTTTCTAAATTTATAGGGATTAATGATAATCTATGACTTAAAAATTCATTATGGAGTGCTGATGTATTTGTATTTATTTGTATAGATCTATCCTCTTTTTTATCAAAATAAGTATCATCAAAGGAAGTTGTAGGAACAAGTGATGAAAAACTTCTTCTTAAGGAATTTGCTATATATAGAGGGGTATTTTCTAATTCAAAAATGGTTTTAAAATGTTTTTGATTTTTAGTTTGAGTACTATATTCTGAAAAGAATGTCATTATTTATAATAATAAAATATTTAAAATAACTTTAAGTAATCAAATTTATAAATAAGTTAAAATTCTTAAAATATAATATATCAATCATATATAAATGAATTCTAAACCTATACTATTTTATTCAAGAAATGATAAAAATTCAGTTAATTTATGGAATAAACTTAAAAGTAATAACCAATTAGATTTATATATTAAAATATGTGTAGACAATAATAATAAAATACCCCCTATTGTAACAACTGTTCCATCTGTTTATATTAAAGGAAGACCTCTTATCTATGGTGCGGGAATTGAAATGTTTATTAACAGTAATAATACAATAAAACCAAATGTAGTTCAATCTATATCTAACGCTCCTAATAGAGAACAGGTAATGCCAAAACAAGAATCTGGTGATATAAATAGTTTTAATCCTGTTGAGATGAGTGATAGATGGTCAGATTCCTATTCTTTTCTTAATGATTCTCCAGCACCTATGAGTTATTGTTATCAATTTATAGGAAGTGATGGTTCTAATGTTCCATCATCGCAACCAAATCAACAACCTAATATGAAACATACAGGAATTCCTACTAAAAAAAGAGGTGGTCAATTAGATGAAAGATTAGAAAAATTACAAATGGAAAGGGGTTTAACAAATAATTCCTTTAGATAATATAAAGAACAAATGATATTAGTTTAAAAATAATTATTATTATATATATAATAATAATGACTTCAACTCTTAAAACATTTAATAATCAACTATATAATTTTGCGAAAACGTTATGTACAAGATTTCCTAAAAACAAAGATTTATCTTTAGGTTTAACTGGAATAGAGACACTTATTTCTGTAAATCCTAAGAAAAATATAGAATTTTTTACTCTTTATGTCTATCAATATAGAGAACAAATCATGTCTCAAGATCAAGAACTTTTAAGAACTGATTTTGTTTCAACTAATAATTTATCAGATTCTGAATATAACTTTGATATAATGAAAAATTTAAGAAATAACTGGGTAGAATTGGATGAAAATGAAAAGAGTAATATTTGGAAATATTTACAAGTATTGATTAGATTAACAGATAAATATATATCAGAAACTGTAGTAAAAACTAATGCGGTATAAAACCTAAAAAAATATAAAGGTTATAGTAAAATGGAAAAATTCAATAACAATCTAAAACAGTTTATAGAGATTATTAAAACAAACTATCCTGAACAGTCAGATTTAATTGATAATTATTATGTATTTGATGAAAATACGAATGATAAGTATTTACAAGAATTTATAGGAATATGTAAAAATATAGGAAATGATATTTCTACAAAAAATGAAATAATTTTTTCTGAAGGAAGTATTGTTTTACCTAATATTGATTTTTATAGTATATGGAATGATGAAAATTTAACTGATGAACAAAAAGAAAATATATGGAAGTATTTACAGACACTTTATATTTTTGCATTTGAACATATTAGGGATACTGATTTTAAAAGTATCATGAAAGAGTTAAAAAAGATAGGAAGTGATACTTCTAATCTAGATGAAGAAACTCAAACATTTATAAATATAATAGAGTCATTAACAAATAAATATAGTAAAGAAGATGGAAAAGAAGAAATAAATGAAGAAACAGATGATGGACCATCTTTTCCTACTCCCGATTTATTTGGGGGTGTAATAGGTGATTTAGCAAAAGAAATAGTAAATGAAATAGATCCTAATGAATTAAATATAGAAAATCCTTCTGAAATTCTTAATTCATTATTAAGTGGTAATTTTGATGAAAATAATGATAAAAGTGGAATAGTTAATTTAGTAAAAAATATTACCGGAAAAATACAGGATAAAATAACCTCTGGTTCATTAAATGAAGAACAATTATTTGGCGAGGCTCAAAAAGTAATGAAAAATTTTTCTAAGGGTGGAATTCCTGGAATGGGAAAGGGTATGCCTAATATGGCAGGAATGTCTGAAATGTTTAGTACTATGATGAATTCAGGAATGATGGGCGAAATGGATGAAGAAAGTAAAAATATAGTAAATCAAGCAAGTAATATTATAAATAATAAGGGTGCTACAAACATAAATCCAGGTAAATTACAATCTCAAGCAAAACTTAAAACTACAAGAGATAGATTAAGAAAAAAATTAGAGGAAAAAAAGAAGATTTTAGAGGAAAAGAAGAAATCTTTAGAAAACAATACTCCTCAAGATATTGATTTAGATAGTTTAGCAAAAGAGATAGAAAATATAGGAAATAATAAAGAAAATAAAAAACATAAGAAAAAATAATTAAATAATATTATTATATAATGCCTAAATATAATACTATTAATGATAAATTAACACATTTACTAAAAAATCCAATTCATATAGAAAAAGATAAATTTTGGTATGATGAACCATCAATTCTTTTTAATTTTCAAAGATTAGATGAATTTTTTCCATCAAAGGATATGACTATAGAAGAACAATTGAATAGTGTTGTAAGACTATCAATTTATTCATCAGTCATAATGTATTTATATACATTTAATGTAAACTATTTATATATAAGTGCTATAACCCTCATTTTTACATTTTTAGTATACAGATATTCCGGTATAAAAGAAAATAATGAAACATTTATTGATAGTAATACTAAAATTGTAACCCCTACAACTAATAATCCATTCATGAATGTATTACATAATGATTATTTACAAAATCCTAACAGAGAGGCTGTTTCAAAGTTAAATAATTATATAAATCCAAATATGAATTCTGTGATAGAAAAGAAATTTAATTATAATTTATATAAGGATTCATCTGATATATTTAATAGAAAAAATAGTCAAAGACAATTTTATACTATGCCTGTAACAACTATTCCTAATGAACAAACTAAATTTGCTAATTGGTTATATAAAACACCACCTACATGTAAAGAAAATAATGGATTACAATGTGTAAATAATAATATGGAACATTTAAAAGATAGTTATGTAAGAAATGGAATTTTTTAATTCTTTGAGGATTTAATAAATTTGTATTAAAATCTTTTGTATCTATATAATAAAATGAGTAATTGTATAAAATACTGTGATCGTAAATTTAATATTCAAGGGTTAACAAGACTAAGGGAAGATAAATGTTATTTAGATACCCGTAATAAACATTCTAAAATGTCTGGAAATTATTCAACATCTAATTTCCACGATTGTGTTTGTGAAGCACCTTTTACTAAGGAATTAAGTTTACAACAACCTGCTGTAAATTATAGAGATGGATTAGGTTGGACTTCAAATGAAGGATGTAATATAGATAATGATTCTAAACTAAGAAATGCCTCTAATTTAACTAATCCAAGACTTATACAACAATTACATGAAAGACCTTATTTAACTGTACCTTATATGGGTAGAGGTTCTGGAAACATTTGTGTAGAAAGTAATTTACGTTCAAATGAAGCTACTTTTCAAAATAGACCTTGTAATAATCTTGCTGGTATATATGTAGATAGATTTATCCCACAAATACCATGTATAAGAGAAAATGTACAAAATGCTAAACATATAATTCCAGAAGATAATAATAAAGATTGGGTAAGAGGAGGACAACCATCAAGACAAGTTATAAGAAATACTGACTATCTAAATAAATGTGGATTCCAATACAATGGAAAATATTGGAGTAAATAAATATATTATATTTAATAGAATCTATTAAGTAAAATAAAAAAAATCTCTTTTTATTATATAATGAGTTACAATAGACTTAGATATGATCAATGTGCTTACAAAACTGAAATAGACCAATCTGTAAGTCCTTTAGAGTATGTTCTTAATCCTATGAAATACGAAAATTGTCAAAAATGTAGACATGAATTTGGTTTAGTAGGAGGAACTTCTGTTTCACACATTAAAGGTAATCTTGTAGATTTAGAAAATGATTTAAGAGGTCAAACAAGAGCAGCTACTAAATGCCCAAGCAGAAAATTTACACCAAGTAAATCATCTACTTTAGAAATTGCTGGTAATCATTGTAATGCCCCAAGAAATGTAGATTTAACACCAGTACATTTACCACCATGCCAAATGATAAGATACCCACCTACACCTTTACCACCTGCTCCACAATATAACAATTGCCCTGCTCCAAGATTACTCCCAACCCCTCCATGTAATAGATAAATTTCTAAAAAATTAATTATTAAATTAATAAAATTTAAAATAAATTTTATATTTTATTAAGAAGACAATATTGTTAAGATATATATTTAGTAAATAAAAAAATATTATATATATATAATATAAATGAGTTTTTCCAATTTAAATTATGACAAAGAAGCATATAAACAACAATTAAATCAATCTGTTGGACCTGGTGTTTACACATTAAGTAATTTTTCCAATTGTGAACAATGTTATCCATATCCACCAACTGTTAGATTACAAAAGCAAGGAGATTCTCTTGCTAATAATAGTTATATGATTGATATTGATTCTGAATTAATGGGTCTTACAAGAAAACACTCAAAAGATGTAAATAAACAATACAATCCTTCTTGTCCTAATGATGCTTGTACCAGTGGAGAAGTATGTGGACAAGGTGTTGTAGGTCAATGTAAAGGAATGAAACAAGGACAAAGAGCATCTGATAATAATCTTAAACATTGGAGAGATTGTTTTATTCCTGCTGAAGATACTAGATTATCTAATCCTTCATGTAATTTAAGAGGAACTGGTTGGAATAGATGGGAATGGTTATGTCTTAATCCACAAGATAAAGTAGAAATTCCTTTTGATTGGAATATTAATAACAGACTTGTTGTAAAAGATAATCATAGACCATGTATACCTAATCCTATTAGTGCTACACCAGCATTACCTAAAGGTGGTGAATTACCATGTGAACCAACCCAATTATCTTGTTCCGTATTTACTCAACCAAACTCAGTTCACTGGCAAACATCTAAAAATATTAAACACTATTAATTTTAAAACATTAGTAAAATGCTGTTTTACTTTTGTTTTCTATAGTAAAAAAAAATAACAATATAATATAAATATGGATTCATTATTATTAGGAAGTGTTGTAGGTTCTGGTTATTTATTAAGTGAAAATGGTAAAAATAATAGGCAACAAAATATAAATAACGATTTATATAAAGAATCTTCCCAAAATTCTATTTATTCATCCAATCATTTAGAAAATGTTCTTAATGAAGAAAAGAAAAATGCTACATGTAATTTTGAAAAATCAAGTGATTCTTTAAATACTAATATAATTCCTCCAGGTTTTAATAATAAAATAATTAATAAAGAAAATACTCCAGTTTCATATCTAAAAAATAACGACTCTTATGTATCAGAGTTATCTGGACAAAATGTTAATAGAGAAACTTTTAAGAGTACACCTTATTTTGGTTCACATGTAAGACAAATTACTGCCAGTGACGCAAATTTTTCTATATTAGAAAATCATACAGGAGTTGAAGAATTTTCTAAAAAAAAATGTGCCCCTGTTCCTCTTTTTGAACCTACAAAAGATATCAATATAACATATGGTACTCAACCAGCATCTGAAGAAATCGCAGATAGAATTATACCATCAAGATATAAAACTAATGAATTACCTTTTCAAAAAATTAATGTTGGACCTGGTTTAGGAAAGGGATATAATTCAGAACCTTCCGGTGGATTTCATACAGATACTAGAGGAGTAATTAATAATAAAACTATTGACCAATTAAGACCATCTTCAAATCCCCAAATATCATATAAGGGTCGTGTTATTTCAGGTAAAGCTTTATCAGGTAAGACTTCTAAAAAACCAAATATATCAAAAAACAGACCTGATACATATTATATAAATTCATCTGATAGATATTTTACTACCACGGGTGCACATCTTAAAGCAAAACAACAACCACATATATTAGTTAAGGATACAAATAGAAAAGATTCTAAACAACTTACAGGTTCAGCCGCACCTGCTTATGTTAAAAATCATAGTAAACGTTCATTATATAAAAAATCTAATAAAAACAATTTTAAAACTGATGGACCCAGAAATGCTTACAATAAAGATAATTGGAACAATGAAGAATTTGGTGATTATGGTAAAAAAGGTTTAAATTTACCTCTTAATGAAAGAGATATTACTGGTAAAAGAACTCATGTTTCGAATATTACAACTGTAGTTAAAGCTCTTATAGCGCCTGTTATTGACCTCATGAAAACTACTAAAAAAGAAAATATTGTTGGTAATGCCAGACAAAGTGGTAATATCGGAACAGGTGGTGTATCTAAAAATGTTGTATGGGATCCTAACGATATCACAAAAACTACTATCAAAGAAACAAATATACATGATAATAGAACAGGAAATATTAATGCTGAACAAAAGGGTGTAGCATGGGACCCTAATGATGTTACAAGAACAACTATTAAAGAAACAAATATACATGATAACAGAACTGGAAATATTAATGTTGACCAAAAGGGTGTAGCATGGGATCCTAATGATGTTACAAGAACAACCATTAAAGAAACAAATATACATGATACCAGAACTGGAAATTTAAATGCTAATAACAAAGGAACTGTTTTAGATACAGAAAAAATGAAATTTAGAACAACTATAAGAGAAACATTAACACCTGAAGATGTAAATGTTAATATGAAGGTTCGTTCAAGACAAACTGTACATGACCCTAATGATATTACAAGAACTACAATCAAAGAAACTAATATACATGATAACAGAACTGGTAATTTAGCAGGTCCTATAAAACTGGCTGTCTATGACCCTAATGATGTAACAAGAACTACTATGAAAGAAACAATTGTATATAATAAAAGAAATGGTAATATTGGAGGAACATCAAAAGGTGCTGGATATCTCACAAATATTCATGAAGCACCTAATACTAACAGACAATTTTCCTCTGATTTTGAATATGAAGGTATTGCCGATGGTGAAAGACAAGGTGGTCTTGGTTATCTTACTAATGAAAAAGAGGCACCTAATACTAATAGACAATTTACTTCAGATTACGAATATGAAGGTACTGCTGGAAGTATGTATAAGAGACCATCTACATATGATACAGCATATAATACAAGAACTAATGCCTCTAGAGAAAAAACACT